>CENO01015400.1_pt1 | contig 25601 bp, 35 predicted proteins | sample 530271 | NCBI WGS metagenome assembly CENO01 (sample SAMEA2619857, study PRJEB7988) | marine metagenome | biome: marine biome (ENVO:00000447); feature: surface water layer (ENVO:00002042); material: "saline water (ENVO:00002010), including plankton (ENVO:xxxxxxxx)" | depth 5 m | reverse complement strand
AAAATATTCATTCATATTAGCTTTTGGTTTTTCATTTAAACCATTATTGCTATAAATAGTTCCCTCTAAAGCAGCCATAATAGGATTTGAGGTATCTATTGATTCTATTTGTGGATAATTATCATACCACCCAAATTCTTGAGGTACAGAACAACCTAATAAATGAAATTTAGTATCTTTATATTGACTTAATTTTAATAAACCATTTACAAATCTTATTCTACCTAATGATTTTCCTAAATCTTCATTAGTATGAGGAAAAAAATCATTATACCAACTAGCACCATATGAAATACATAATTTTTTATAACCTAAACCATCTAATAGTCCAGCACATAAATAAGCAGCATTTTTATCTTTACCCTGTATTACAGCTGTAGGAGTAGTACCTTTAGGATATTTAAATTGTTTCCAGTATTTAGCCATAGATACTGTTTGGGCATGTTCCATCCAAATATCGGGCACAATAAATTCATTAGGTTCTAATTCTTTAATCCAATAATGTAATCTTTTAAAATCATATGATCTACCTAATTCATGAAGTGAATTATCCATTATTATATAACGACCTAGTTTTTTAGATTCATAGAAGAAATTTTTATATTCTTCATCTTGATCTAAAAGATGAGGAAGACAATAATCATAGTCATTCCATTCACGACTATTATTTAATAAACAACGAGGTACTTCATGACTAACCTTCATATATTGCACTATTTTTACCGTGTTCTCTAAATTCAACTCTAATAACTTTAACCCTACCATCAGTTTCTTCCTCAATAAATGGATTAAGTTTATTAAAAATAAATTCAGCAAATTTTTCTGCACCAGTTGCTGGTATAACTCTTACTTGAGCTACTCCATGTTCTGCCATTTTTAAAAATGATTCTACAAATGGATCATCTTCGGCAACTAAAAATGTATGGTCAAACATAAAGTCCATCCATTCCTTAGGAGACTTTCCATCTATTTTTCCTTTGGCTCTTTTCATTCCACCAAAATCCCATACCCAATTTCTTTCATCTAAGTCTCCCTCAAACCATACTTTAAAAGATACCCCATAACCATGAAGATATTTACAATGGGTAGTTTCAGCTTTCCATTGTCTAAAAACAGTAGAAAACCCATCAAAAACTTTTGTTGATACAAATTTACTCATATTATTCACATTTACAACCAGCAGTATTTAATATACATTCTGGTTCGGTTAATTCACTATTATTAAATCCTGCTTGCATAGCATAACATTCGTTAAAGTATATTTCTCCTCCAGCACAAACTGGGAAGTATATTTCTCTACAAACAATTTGATTTTCCTCACTTACACAGGATGCGGCTAACATAGCCATAAAAAATAAAACAAATAAAGCTAAATAATCAAGAAAATTCATTAACTATTATAAAAACTTAATATTTGGTCTTTGGTTTGTAATCCAACTAATCTGCCCTTAGTTTCTCCTGTTTCATCCAATAAAATTAAAGTAGGAATATTTCTAACTCCATATTGAGCTGACATTTCATGATTAGTATCCACATCAATTTTATCATAATTAATTTGACCTGATAGTGATTCAACTATAGGTCCTAGTGTTTTACATGGTCCACACCATGCTGCACTGAAATAAAGTAATTTTTTCATTCGTAATAAAATATAAATAATAAAATAAGGCCTATAACATAAGATATTATAAACCTTCGGTTAATGTAATTTAATTTTTTTTCGTCAATTTGTCTATAGTAAGTATTAATAATATAATCTTTATAAATTGTAAAAAAACAAAATACTATTGTAAAAATTATAGCTTGAAATATAAACATACTATACTAATTCTTCCCCTATACCTACAGCCTCAGAAATTATTAATAATACTGCTGCTAAATGAATATCATAAAATAAAGCAAAGTATCCTAATATTCTTACAACAGATTTTATTAGGGATGCTATTAAATGATTTTTTGGATTAGGCAACTTTTCTAGGTCTACCTCTTTTCTTTTTCCCATAATTAGGTATATTTAATTTTTGATAATTATCTTCTATATGATAATAAAGACTTATCAGGTCTCCACTCCATTCTAACATTTCTTTATTAATTTGATCCTTAGTAATTTTAAAATTACTTATAAATTCTTTTTCTAAACGTTTTAATTTATCGGCTTCATCTTTTTCAAAATCCTCTAATAATCTTGTTCTACGGGATTTTAGTATGGAAGCTTTTTCAACAAATTTACCAGCATCATCAGCACATTCAATCTCTAAATCATCTATATCATGTTCAACCCATGCTGCCTGATACCAATAATGAGAAAAATCATAATCACCATTTAAGATAGTATCACGAAATGATGCGGTTGCCTTTAGTGGTTTATTTTTAGTCTCATACATTCTCCACCAACGAAATTGATTATAATTTAATTTCTGTAACTTAGAAAATTCCTTTTCTAATCTAGCACGAGAAAGTGTAGGATTAAAGGGCATATTTTTTCTTATATTTTTCCTTAAAGTACATACCCATTCCTACTTCCTTAATAATTGCTTTAGCAGGGATACCTGGTATATTAAAGTTAACATCTATAAGTTCGTCTATATTTCTATTACGAACTATTTTCATTTTATGTCTAGCATTTGATCTATTTGAAGTTGCAAATACTATAACAATAGGTGTTTTTGGATAACTACCGTCTTTAGTCCATTTTTTTCTTACCATTATATAAATGTAAATAAAGTTCTTAGTGCAAAATAGGTTGCACATAATCCTATAAAAATAAACTGTATTCTTTCAAATTTGTTCATAACCTTTAATTTAAATTATTTAATATATTTCTTGTGGTATAAATTTTTTACCCATATGTTCTAACATTTGTTTGTAATTAGGATGACTATTAATATTACTCATCACTCTATTACCTAAAAAACTAACTATTCTAACATTACCTTTAACATAACCTAAGTTAGGATAAATTTTATCAAAGGAAGGAGAAAAATCACTTCCACCTTTAATTCTTTTTTTACTATAATTATAATCAATAGGAATACCTAATATAGGACAATAATCAGGAAATTCTAAATCATAAAAATCTTCACTATTTCCATCAGGATAACCTTCTTTTCTAGCAGTTAATCTTCTAGTACCATAATTAGCTCTTAATTGATCATAAGCTTTTTTATTATTTTTCTTTAATTCTTGTACTGTTTTCATATAACCTTTTACTTATTTATACCCTAAATATACGAAAAGTTTAACTAAAATCCAAATAAGTGAACCGGAGAGGATTCGAACCTCTAACCTCTTGGGTCGTAACCAAGGGCTCTATCCAGTTGAGCTACCGGTCCCTGCAGTTGCATTCATAAGCTCATCAAATTTATCTTTTTTATTTTGTAGTAAAAGATAAAAACCAAGAGCCATTAATTCCTGATGCTCATCACAAAATGCCAAACCAGTAATATTTTTATCTGGAGAGTATCTTCCAGTAGCTGGTTTACCACACTTATGGCAAGTAAAATCTTCAATCTTCGATTGTGGTTCCTGTGTCTCTTTCTTGATAGGGTTCATCTACAAAATCTTCAAATATTGTGTCGTCTACTATTTCGTCTTTGTCCATATTAATTATTTAAGGGTGCTTTAATTGTTGAATGTGATTTGTAATCTTTTAAATTAAAATTAAATTCACCATTTAAAAGATCCATATCTAATATTTCTAATTTAGGTAATTTATAACCTTCTCTACTGATTTGTTCCTTAGCCTGTTTAGTATGATTTTTATATAAATGAATGTCACCAAAATTACCTACTAATTCTCCAGGTTCAAATCCGGTTTCTACACATAATAATTCAAGTAGTAAACCGTAACTACTAATATTAAAAGGTACACCTAAAAATAAATCAGCGGAACGTTGATTCCAAAGTAAAGATAATTTATTACCTGCTACATAACATTGAAAAGAATAATGACAAGGAGGAAGGGTCATATAATCTAAATCGTAAACATTCCATGCATTAACTAAATGACGTCTACTATCAGGATTCTCTTTTAATCCTTCTATTAATGTTTTAATCTGGTCATACTGTACTCCAAATAGAGATAATTTTCTCCATTGATGACCATAAATTTTTCCTAACCATCCATCTGTTCTATCTGATTTATTATAATCACCATCCCAAATATGGCAATTATTATCCTGAAGATATTTAATGTTAGTATCACCTTTTAAAAACCATTTTAGTTCAGTAGCTACCGTCTTAATGGATATTTTTTTAGTAGTTAAAATGGGAAAACCATCTGACATTTGATGTTTAATTTGTAAACCAAATCTTGAATAAGTTCCAGTACCAGTTCTATCTTTTTTTTCCACTCCATTATATAAAACTTCTCCTAATAACCCCCTATATTGTTCGTCTAACCTATTCATAATTGAAAAATATAAATTCCATAACCAATTAGTAAATTAAAATTTAGTATAACTATATTCCATTGTTTGGCTATCCATACTTGAGGTAATGATAAAAGTGCTCCCATCAAATAAGTATAAGCTCCTATACCATCATAAGGAAGTAGATAAGGAGAAATCATTAAAAAACCCGAGCCCATATAACCTAATCTATTACCTATTCTTTCAACAGGAGATAATTTCCTACTTTTAACTAAATATCTTAAAAAGGATCTATACCATCTAAATTCACAGTGTCTGCAAGTTTTCTTTTTACTATTTTTAAAAAATATATTAAGTTTTTTTTGTCCGCAAATATTACACTTCCTCATAACTTAACATAAAATATAAAGATCTTCCAAAAGATGCCATACAAAAAGCACCGGCTATCCCTAATCTAAAATGTTTAACTACTTCTACTATTTCTACTAATCCAAAATACCATAATCCTACTAACATAGCATCACCAAATATTAATAAAGCTATAGTAGCTAAAGCAAATTCTTTAGGTAATAATCTAGCTACAAACCAAAGTAATACAGTAAAAATAGATAATAAAATAATAAAACTAAATCCTATTAAAAAACTCATGACTTTTCGTATGCTTTAGGGTTAGGTAATCCTGAATAATAATCCCAATCCTCTGAATTTTTATTATAAAATTCTTTATTGGGGGTTTGATCTTTAGGATTTTGAGGTGTTTTATTTTTTTTCTTCCTCATGCCAAAAATAATTTTTCATTCTACTTTGACTTCCCTGTTTTCTTTTCCTGGCTTTAGGTCTAGGTGTATAATTAAATCTACCTTGATTTCCCATACCATCCATATCAATATCATCAGGTTGATGACGTTCATAATACCCTTGGGTACCATTACCTTCTTCCCTCTGTTTTTTATTTTGATCAAAGATCATCCAGAGCGTAAACCAAACGTACAGACTAAAAAACACTGCACCCATAAAAAAGAATCCCCAACCTAACATTATCTTCTTCTTATAATTTGATTAATTGCTATACTAAATAGTAAAATAGTTCCTGGCCAATGAGCCGAGTATTGAGCTTCTTCCGTATTTCCAGCAAGACCTAGTGCCACCGAATAAAGAAGGCAAATAAAAGCTATAATAATAGCATTCCAATTCAATAAAAAATTTTTAATTTTTTCTTTCATGATTTTAATTCTGTAATTAATTTATTTATATCTTCTCTAGATTGCCAACCAACAACTTCCCATTGTTGCTTATCTTCAGGTAAATTTTCATCTACCCATCCTACCTCAAAAGATGAAACATCTTTCTCCGAGGTTACAGCACCTCTAACTCCAGTACCTTTAGCTGTACTGTAAAAACCTTCACCTGCAATAACAGATAAAAAAACATTAGGCTTAACTTCTAATGTAGCTTGTATACCCTTTTTTTTAACAACCGGGTGTGGTTTAAATTTTAAATCTTTAAATGTCATAACCTTAATTTTGTGTGGTAAATATACGAAACTATATACTAAATTCCAAATTTTAATATGACGCTTTTAAAATTATATATGACTTTAATATGACTTATATATTTATAAATGATGACTATAATATATAAAATTAGAGCAGTATTAGCAGGAATATTATTCCTAATGGGAGGTATTTTAAGTAGTGCTAATATTAAGAAAGAAAATTCTGAGGATTTAAAAGAAAAAAAATACTTAGAAATTAGAACTGCATTAGAAGCAGAAGAAATTACTTTAGAGGAAGCTCAAAGGCTTTGGAAAAAATACCAAATGGAAATAAAAGAAAGGCTCAAATGAGCCTTTTTTTAATCTAATATGCTTTTACCTAATATTAAAGGGGATTCATCCTTATTCCTTTTTATAGTAAAAAATTTATCAAATTCCTCTATAATAAGAGGTTTATCTTTATAAGTTTTATAGTTTTTATAAACATAAACTTGTACTTTTTCTATATTATCCATCACAACTGATACAATCGGCCTGTCTTGAACCTAAATCACCTTTTATTACTGAATCTGTTCTTAAATAATATAAAGTTTTAATTCCTAATTTCCATGCTTCCATATGAACTTGATTTATCCATTTAGGAGAATCACTAGGATCAAAACTTAAATTTAATGATTGAGTTTGATCTAAATATCTTTGACGAATAGCGGCCTGTCTAACTAACTCTAATTGATTTATTTCCGGGAATGTTAAAAATAATTCCTTTTCCTCCGGGGTTAAAACATTATCAGGTAAGTTCTGTGCTGAACCCCCATCTGCTAACATTTGATCCCACCATTTATTTTTGTTTTCTTTTTTACTTTCTAAAATTCTTTCTAGAACTTTATTTTTACGAATAAATGTACCTTTAGCGCCATTAAATGTGTAAATATTAGCGGGTAAAGGTTCAATACCTGCGGAAATACCTCCTAATATTACACTATTCGATACAGTAGGAGCAATCGCCATTAAATGCGTATTTCTCATACCAGTACCCTTACACCAAACCGGTTCTCCATATTCTCTAGCTAAATCCAGTGATGCTTTTTCTGCTTTATTTTTAATATCAGAAAAAATATTATGAGTATAAGCAGTAGAAGCTATTGAGTTAAATGGCATTCCTTTTTGTTGTAGAAAAGTATGCCAACCTACTACTCCTAATCCTAAAGCTCTACCTTTTTTAGCATGATTATGTGTTCTTTTTAATGAATCTCTACCTTGTGATTTATCTATAAATTCCTGCATTACTCCATCTAAAAACCAAGTAGACATTTCTACAGTATCTGTATCTTTCCATTCATCATATTTAGCTAAATTTAAAGATGATAAACAACAAATAAATGAATGTTCTTCATCAGTAAATAAAGTAATTTCAGTACAAATATTAGTCATAGTAACATCCAGATTATTCATCATATATGCTACAGGATTACTTTTATTAACATTATCCTTAAACATTACATAGGGCTCTCCCGTTTCCATTCTAGATTTTAAAATTTCAGCCCATAAAGACATTGCATCCTGATCCCTGGATTCTAATTTACGCATAAAAGGATCATCTACTACTACACATTGATGTAAATTTAAACATTGTCTATTAGGATCACCTTTTGGTCTTCTAATTTGTAAATATTCTCCTATATCAGGGTGGTTAATATCTAAATTTACTGATGCAGCTCCTCTTCTTACGGAACCTTGATTAGTAGCTATTATAGCAGAATCATAAATTTTACACCAAGGTACTACACCTTCAGATTTACCATTACCTGATATTTGAGCTCCTCTAGGTCTAATTCTAGAAACGGAAATTCCTACTCCTCCTCCTTGAGAAGTTAATTTCATTAATTCAGCATTGGTTAAACTAATTCCTCTTATAGAATCAGGTGTATCAATTCCAAAACATGATATAGGTAATCCTCTATCAGTACCCATGTTAGAAAAAACTGGTGAAGCTAAACCTAACCAACCATTCCATAACATTTTATAAAATTTATTTTCTAATTCAGGTTTTTTTAACCTCATAGCAGCAGCAGAAGCTACTCTCCTATAAGCTTTTTTGGGTGTTTCATTAGGTAGTAAATAACCTTTTGATATTGTTGCTAGGGATACTTCATCCATCCAAGCAGGATATTCCTTACCTGCCTCCCAATTAGAAGTGTCTACTGATATATTTCCGTCCATTTTAAAATAATGCGTTTGCGTCCCATTTTTGGGTACCTTTTGAATAATTAGTAACTCTATTAGCAAAAAAATCGGTATGTTGTTTACCAGCTGATAATGAATCAAACCATTTCATTCTTTGAATGGCATCCATATCAATATCATTAACTACTGGTTCATATCCTAAATCTGCCATTTTAGTATTAGTTCTATGCTTTATAAAAGATACTAAATCATATTTAGTACACCCTTCTAAATCACCCATTTCGTAAACTTTATCTATAAAATCTAATTCTAATTTTAAAGATAGTAGAGCAGCTTGTCTAATATCTTCTTTTAGTTCAGGTGTATTTAATTCGGGTTTTTCCTTCATTAATTCTCTAAACATCCAACATCCCGCATTTGAATGTAAAGATTCATCTCTAATACTCCATTCTACTATTTGTCCTACACCTTTTAACAAATTTCTTAGTTTAAAAGAAAGTAAAACAGCAAATGAAGAAAATAAATTTACTCCTTCTGTAAACGCAGAAAAAATGGCTAACGATTTAGCCCTTTCTGTCCAATCTGGAGTTCCATCCATATTATCTCTTACATTCATTAAATTTTCAATTTTAGCCATTGTAGTTTCATCTTCTAAAAACTCGCTAAAATCATCTAGTCCCAATTCCTCATTTAAAAGTGAATAAGCTTCAGCATGAATAGTTTCAAATGCACCAAATGTTACAGCCATTTTAATAATTTCAGGTTTTCTAAACCATTTAGTTACTAATCCTGACCAATAATCATTTACTACTGTTTCAGTTTGAGCAAATCCTTTTAAAATGGATCCTATTATATTTTTTTCGGTTTCCGATAAGTTTTGTTTCCAATCAGTAACATCTGACATCATGGGCACTTCAGTATGTAACCAATGTGCTTGTTGTTGTTTCATCCAATAATCATGTGCTTCTGGATATTCAAAGGGTTTATATACAACTCGTTCTTTAGTTATGTCTCGCATTTTATAAATTTTATTTTTTCAAAACGGGGCGATAAATACAATATATACTACTGAAATCAACCTTTATTTACAAAAAAATCTTCAGATAGTTGAGCTAATTGTTTTTTATCTGTTTTGGTAACTTCATTACCAAATCTGTTATTATTTGTTGAAGATCCTTCCGGAATTTCCGTAGGATTTTCATCCATCTCTATTGTGCCTGTTGAAGCATCCATACTAGCATAATACGTCATTCCATCCATACCATATCTATTTTTCATTAAGAAAAATCTTGCTGTATTATTTACTTTATCTTGTGGTAATCTAGATAAAGACATACAAAAATCCGTAATCATTAATTTATTGTATGAACCTGCTGCTTTGTCTCCTTCAACTATTTCATCCCTGGCCCCAGCTCTATTAACTTGTGAAACAGACCAAACTGGAATGTTTAAGTCTCTGGCTAAAGCTTTAGTAGCTACATAAGTATTATCTAATTTTTCCTTTTCGTCTTTAGAGCTACTAATACTTTTTAATAAATCTACATAATCTAAAATAATTAAATCAGGGGGATAACCTAAATCAGTTATTTTTTGAATATGACTTTCTAATGTTGAGATGGAAGCCTGACCTGGAGAATATTCTTTAATAGTTAAACTACCAGATAAATCATCTATAAATTTATTAATTTTTTCTTTATGTAAATGAATAGTATTAACAGGTTCATTTACAAAATGTGCATCATATCTTTTACCTACGTAACCCTCGGATAATTCAAGTGTATAATGCACAACATTTAGACCTAATTTTACTGCATGGGCACCTAATGCAACCATAGTCCATGATTTACCTCCACCAGGTGAACCAAATATTAAGCCAAAATCACCTCCACCTAAACCACCCATTAATCCTTCATTAATGATAGGCCAAGGAGTAGGTATTACTTGACGATCCTCTTCTTTATAACGAGATTCTACATCTTTTAAATACTCGTGTCCTATATTTTTATCTTGTCCTGCCTTTAAAGCGTTATCAATAGTAAGTCTAATATCATCAAACATACCACTTGATAATAAATCAACAGATTTTAATAATGCATTTTTTAATGCTTGATTTTTACAAAAACTAGAAAATTCTTGTTCAACATATTCTTGATCATCATTAACTAATTTATATACTTCTTTTAGTTGATCTACTATAGCAGTTTTTAATACCTCGTTTTCTAATTTTTTTACTTCAATTTTAAGAAAATCTAATGTAGGGGTAGTATGAAATTCATCAAAATATTTTAATGTTTCTTTAACTACCCATTGATGTGCTTGATTTTCAAAATAAGAAGGTATAATAACATCCCTAATATTAAGTATAAACTTTTTATTTTTTAATAGTGAATGTAAAACTTTTACTTGAAAATTGGGGCCGTATTGAGATAAACTCTTTAATGTCATAACTATTTTAACTTCTGGGCTGTAAGATAAGAAAATACTTCAGATAACCAAAATTCTGTATTGGGAATTCCTCTTCCTAATAAATCCTTATTGTACATATTTAAAAATTTAGTTTTATTAAAATTATAAGGGGAAGAAACTATTAACTCATCTAATTCATTTTTATCCGATTCTATTAATTGAATATCCTCCAAACACATTAATTCATAATTAATTTCTAATTGTTTTTTAAATAAATGGACATTACCATAAATTCCATGTTCATCTACTTTATCACTTGCTTTTTGATAAGCTTCTTGTAATGTAAATTTTTCTTTACCTGCTATTTCAGGAAAAAATTTCATTAATTTTTTAGGGCCTAATCCTTTTACACCAGGTAAATTATCCGATTTATCACCCATTAAACATTTCATAGTAATAAAATTATGAGGATATAAACCATATTGATCAAAAACATCTTGTGGTTTATAAAATTTCTTTTTTATAGGTGAAAATACGGTAACTTTATTATTTACTAATTGTAAAAAATCTTGATCCGCAGAATATATTATAACTTCATCTTCTAATTTATTAGATAAATAAGCAATAGTATCATCCGCTTCTATCTTATCAATTATGGAAATATTAACAGGTAAACATTTTAAATAATCTAATAACCTCATCATTTGAGTGGCTATTGATTCTGATTCCTCATCTAATGTAGAAAATACCTGATAATTAGTTATTCTTTTTATTTCTCTATTTGCCTTATAATCAGCATAAGTGTTTCTACGATTAGTAATATTTCCTTGACCATCAAATACTAAAATAACTCTAGTTGGTCTTATTAATTTTATAGCATAACCTAATGATTTCATAAAACCAACTAATCCTCCCACATGATTTCCCTGTGGATTTATAGCTGGAATCATTGCAAATGAACGTAGAAATGTGTTCATTGAATCAACCAGGAGCACCCTGCTATTTAAGTGCAGGGGCTCGAGATTGGACTCCTCATGCAAGTTATTGAGAATGTTCTTATATAGTTGCTTCATCTAATGCCTCTACATTTTCAAAATCTTCGGCCTCAGATCCTTCTAGTACTACTTCAAATGGCCCTTCACCTAAAATAGCACCCCACTCATGTTGATGATCCTTTTTATATTCATCTATCTGTTTTTTATTATCAGATATAAATCCATGAGGTGTAACTATTATCTTTCCAGTAGTAGTAACTCCTGATATATGGTTTTTTTCAACGGCTACTTTTACTTTTTTAGCCCATTCTACTTTTTTACCATCTTTAACAGCATTTACTTTTAAATTACCTGAATTAGATATGTTACCAAAGGTTACTATTAATGTTGAATCAAAAAACATTGTATTACCACCTTTATTTTTCATAGTTGGTGGTTGCATAGGACCAATAGGTTTTTCAACCCATATTTTATTAATAGCAACTAACGTATTAGTATAAGGACTAGATTCTTTACGTGAAAGTAATATTTCTTGGTTAATGAAATTACCAAATTGGGTTGACATTGCACCGGCATTCCATTCATTATTATTTTTAGCTTTCTCAACTGACATTTGACATGGAACAGAACCAATTGAATCCCATAGGAAACAAATATCCATAGGTAAATTACCTTTTTTCTGTTCATTCATTAAATCAGCCATGAAACTAGCTACAGCTTCTACTGTTGGTAGCTGCCCTCTGTCAGCAAATATAAAATTACCGTCAACCCCTACGGTATTTCCATCTTCGTCTTTATCTACATTTGCATTCAGGCCCATCATGATTGCGTGTTCCCAGGACCATTTCATTTCAGTAATAATAAAGACAGGCAGTATACCCATTCTTTGCGCATTAACAGCTACCTCTAGTAGAGCGGTGGTTTTTCCAGTATCGGAATGTCCACGTAGTAAAGTAATATGACCAAGAGGAACTCCAGGTAATGATACCATCTCTTGCCAAGCAGGAGATAATGGTATCCATTCTTGCTCTTTAAATGTATTATTTGAAGTTCCAAGACCTTTTGCGGCCTTAAATTTATCAAGGGAGAATGTCCCCTTTACAGACTTGGAGATATCACCTCCAAGACTAACCTTTTTTCTACCCATCTAATTAATCTTTAAATAAATCTTCGAATTCGTTCTCGTTAAACTCCTCTTTTTTCTTAACATTTAATGTATAACCTGTATCTTTACTAGGTGCAGGAGTTTCATCTGTATCTACCTCAGCTGTATCCTCTGGATTTAACCAATCCTGAAGTGCCGTTTTCATTTCATCATAAGAAAATTTCTTATAATATTTTAATAATTCAGGCTGTTCAGCTAACCATTTTTCAACTAATGTATTATCATCTGATAATGGAGTTTGTTTAGGTTTAACTCTAATTGAAGTTTGTGGATAAGGATTACCTTGTACTACTTCTACTGTCATATCAAGTCCTGATACTACATCAGTAAAATCACCGTAATCTTCATCAGCAGCATAACTAAGTAATTCTTGGTAAATTTGTTTTCCAAATTCCCAAAAACGTACTCCTTTATTCTCCTCACCTCTAACTACTACAGGAGCAAAAACTCTCATTTTTGGTTCTAACTTTTTAGCTAGTCTCCAGTTTTCAGGTTCAGATGTTTTACGAAGTTCTTTTGAAAACTCTACAATAGGATCTTTCTCACCATAATTAATAGGAGAAATCATTGTTCTGCTTCCAATTCCATAGTGAAAATAAACTTCACTAAATGGGTTTTCTTTGTTTTCCTTAAATGGGACAAATCTAATTTGTGATTTACCCATAGGTGCCTTCCAAAAATATTGACTTCTATCAAATTTTTGTTGGGTCTTGTTTTGTCCAGATGTGGACTGAAGTTGTTCTAACTTGCTTGAGATTAAATTTAAATCCATTTTTTATAACTTTTTAATGAAACGTTTAATAATGTAATAACCTATTTTTAGATAACCAAATTAAAAATTAATTATTTCATGTATTTTGGTATCTAATTTTTTTAATTCACCCCCGGTAGTTAGCAAAATACAATTTTTATAATCTTGCCAATTTACTTTAAAACTAGTATCGAGGTTACCGCTATTTAATGATCGGATTAAATCATTTAGGGCATTAATTGTATAAAGAGTATTAGATTCTTTTTTTCTATGTAGTAATATTGTGTTGTCTAATATTTTATCAGACATATTGAACGAATCAACATTATAAGTACACACATATTCCTTAGTTGAATCTACATATAAGACAAATATTTTATTAAATAAGATTTGATATTGCCCTTTTATAGTATTAACGGTAGAATCTAATGCATCCTCAGTGGTAAATGTGCAGAATAATTTATTTGCCAAATCGTCAAAGTTTATTTCGTAATCCATAATAAATATTATATATACTTTAAAGAATTATAATTACTGCCATACGCAACCTTTATAACGTAACCATTTACTTCAAATAATTGTTTAATTTTTTCCAGAACCTCTTTACCATCCGCCAAAGAATAATCAACTAGAAATGAATCATATGTGTATAATATAACCTTACTTTGTTTATTCTCCAAATATTCTATTACTTGTTTTACAGATACAACATTATTATATGTTTCAGCTGATTGTATTATATAATTTAATATTTTATTTGGTGTTGGGTTCTGTATTTCTGTTTTATCTAATATTTTACCTCCTATTAATTCTAATTTACCTGTAGCATTAAATAATTCCCATAATTTATCTACATATTCATTCATTGCCTTAAAAAATGGTATATCTTTATACTTATCAAATACACCTCCATATAGTTGTTTAAATGTTAACTCTTTAGATTGATTGTATTCCTCCTCAGTCAACGTATCTTTAGCGAAATACATGCGTCCTAATTGGGTATGGACAGAGTCCCTATCTAATGGAAAATCAATTAGCTTTGCCAGTATTCTTACGTGATAAGCGTCATAATCGTACTCAAAAAACATATCATTTTTAGGTATAAATGCTGTTCTAGAACCATCATTTTTATTTAAAGCAGCGAAGTTAACGCCATTAAATGAATTAGTGGGTCGTGTGGTGAGATTATATAGATTATACTTAGTATACACTGTGTCTCCATGATAAAACCATTCTTTTTCATGGTATTTAAAGTATTTATCAAAATAATCAGGATGTACCTTTAGGCCCTGTTCTTCTATGGCCTTAAATACAGTTGGGAAAGTAGTATTATAAAATTCGTTTACTTGTTTTGGGATCTTTCCTTTAATCTCCTCAAAACCATTTTCCTCTTGTTCATAAATTTTCGGGATCGGTACCAACGACGTACAGAATGGTAAGCTGCCATGCTTAGTAAAAGTACGGGACCAAATAGTAGTATAATCCAACTCAGTATCATAATTTAAATCTATTAATTTATCGGAATCAAAGTGATATAAACACTTTTTTTTATCTCTAGTATAAATTTTTTCATACTTAGATTCAATCCATTCTTTTACTTTAGCAAAAGATAATTTAAATGCTTCAGAATGGTTTATAGGAAATATGTATCCTTTACTCTCAAATGTACGGAAATAAATAACACAAGGAGAAGTTAAAGCGGGATGATATTCATTATTCATATTTACTATACTAATATAGCAACTATTTCCTGAACAATGTAATCTATTTAGTTGTTCTTCTGTTTCAACAATATAATACATAACCTTTTATTCATAACTAATATAAACTTGTTCTTGGACTACTCCTACCTCTTCCACTAGTTCCTCCAGATCTTACTCTTTGAATACCTCCTCTTAATCCAGCACGTCCTCTTCTTCTTCTTGTTACTGGAGGTAATGTACGACTACTCTCTATAGTATCCTCACTATCTTTATGGAATTGTCCTAAATTTCTTAAATATGATTTTATACCAAAAAATTGAGAGTTAACCCTATCTACAGTAATTTTATTTGTTTTTGCACAATCATCTGCACTTTTACCAACTATTCTCCATAATAATTTAATAACTCTCCATGTAGTATAATTAAGTCTACCATCTCTTTTAATTAAACTATCATAATCATTTTCAGATATTTCTATTATTTTATTAGGTTTTTCAATAACACGTTTAGCAAAATATCTTGTAAAATTACCCCTTCTATAATCTTCTGGACTAGGTTTAGGGGTAAAACTTTTAGGATCACTACCATATTTTAAATTGGTATTAGGTTCTCTATCACCCTTTACACTATTATAAGAATTATTTTGAGGTAAATTTCTTCTAGATATGCCCGGTGGAATATTTCTATCAGGATTAGGTGTTAATAGTCTTTTATTAGGATCGGAAGGATCCACACCTGTAAAAAACTGATTATCATAAGTAGAATGATAAGGTCCTCTATATGGTTTTCCAGATTCACTATCTAAAAATTCATTATTAACGGCATATAGGCCAGGATTTATAAGTCTTTTAGGTTTATATGGCATATTTAATCTCTATTAATCATTTGTCCTCTTAAAGTTGTAGTCCATTTATTATTATTAAAATTATGGTTTATGGAAAATATAACAAAAGCTACTCTACCTCTATATCTTTTTGGAAGTCTATTATCTGGGATTGTAAAAGCAGTATAGGGTAATATTCCGGTTATACCATCTATAGTTAAAGAATATTCAAAGGGTATAAGAATATTATCTTTCTTATTTGGATTTACTGTAAGATCCCCTTTTTTAAGAAGAATATTTTGTCTATCACAAAAAAGTGTTTTTAATTCCATAGCATCTTCTTGTTTTAAAACACTACCATTTACAGCATAAATTTTATAAAGATAATCAAATAAACTTTGTAATGATCTTTTTTCATTAACTTCTCTTGCTTCATTATTTTTTTTCTGTAACCCCTTATCATCCGCGGGGACTATCTCTTTTGAAAATCTAGTTGTTATATCACCGTTTAATTTATTATAACTTAATACATCATCAGCAAATTCACTAATTTTACTCTTAGATCCAACTCCTTGTGCTGCTATTACTATTTGGGAAGCTAAATTTTTAGAAATTTTAGTAGAAAAAGAATAATCATACGCTGTTGAATCTATACCATAAGGAATAATTTCTTGTAAATTTATATCTTCCTTAGGTAAAACTCTTTCATCAATTACTCTTAAACATTTTGATTCATTAACAAAAGTTAATTTTAACTTATTAAAATTACCTAAAGCTCTACTTATTTCTTCTAAAATTTTATCTAAATATTGTCTTAAAGTTACCTCTCCTTTATTTGATTCTCTTAGTCTTTTAAAAGTATTAATGGCAAAATTTATATTAACTAATATATTAAATATTTTACCTTTACCATCTCCAGCATCAAATTTATTAACAATTCTATTAGTTACTACACTTCCTCTTAATGAAGTAAGATTTTTTTTAGAATTAGGGGCACTACTTACTTTTTCAACAAAAGGTTCTACTTTGCTATTCTTTATATCTAGTGGTTCAAACATATTTTCGTATGTCTTACCACCACCATTAAAGGGAATTAAACAAACACTAGGATCAATACTGGCTTGCAGAGGACCAGTAGCTATAAGAGTATTATCTGGATGAAAATCCAAATATATTAAAGGGCTAGCTTTAGCTCCATTTAATTCAATTGGGATACCTAAATATTGTACTAAACAAAATAAATGACCTAAAGTTATATAAGTAGTTTTATTTTGGTCTTCAGAATTAGGTATAGATTGTGTAGTTACATATGCATTAAAAAATTCATTACTAATTTTAGCTAATCCATCGTCACCACACTCATCAAAATTACAAATTCTTTGATAAGCATTACCAAATCCAGTTACGTTATCAGGTGGAGTAACTGTTTGATTACCAAAAGTAAAAGGTTCATATCTATTATCCCCATAAATAGAATTTAATATTTGACTATAGGAGGGTTTATCATAAAAAACATCATCTTTGGCATCATCAAACCAATTTACAGTATCAACGAAATCACCATACTTTATTTGTACTCCACTACCCACACCTACCATATTACCCGGTGTTATTTCAGGATATTTCTGTCTACCTCTTTTTACGTTTAGAAGGTCTTTTTCCTTAACTATTAAATTTACTCCATTTTTTATAGAACAAAGAGCATTTTCTACGGATGAGGCAAATTTATTTGGTTCTTGTGATGCAGTAGGGTCGGAATCTTTTCCGTTAGTTTTATTTATTCTTAAAGAATCAACCATCGCCCCCGCCCCCATTATTTTAGTTTTACAAGTGTAAGTACCATCAGGATTAATTTGTTGATCAAAATTATAAACTCTACCTAATAAAGCTCCATAATTACCTCCTGTATCTTTACTTACTTTTTGGATTTTTTTTAAAAGTGCTTCTTCATTATTAAAATTAAAAAAATCTATATAATTTGAAAAATTTTGTATTTTACCTTTATGTGTATAAGGAGTATGTCCCCATTCTAAAAAAACATGTACCCCTAAACTCATATATAACCTACTAAATATATCTAATTGATCTAAACTATAAACCACAAATGAAACTTCGGCTTGTAGTAAAGTTTGCCATCTACCTCCAGTGGTAACACTAAAGTCAGTAATACCTGCCATAGGTTTAAATCCAACTTTATCTGTTGCTTGTGGTATATAGGTTTGATCAAATCCTTTTCTTAATGAAATTTTATTTTCTTTATTAAGACCAACCGTTCCTCCCTGTAATATATTTTGTTTAGCTAATTTATCCCCTGGGGTAGCATCCTCTAGAGCTCCTGAGGACATTCTATACCAACCTACTCTATTAGATAACCACCTTAATTGTTGTGAATTACGGTCTCTTGAACTTATTATTTTTTGTCTTTCAGCTAATTGATCCTTTACATAAGAAGCAAAAGGAACTCCTACGATACTTTTATACTTTGCCATAACATTATCTATTAGAATTTAATCTATCAAATTCATTAGTAGCTCTATCAGAATTACTAGGTATTCTTAATTGAAATCCTAAAGGTGGAAACATAGAATCACCAGGTAGATCATTAGCCATAGCAATTACCCACCATAAAGTGGGATCTCCGTAAAAATCATTAGCTAATAAATCCATTCTATCCTGATCTCTAGTTATAATATAAAAATCATTATTGGATAAACTAACAGAAGGGTATAAAGTAGGTAAGTATCCTACTCTCCCATTTAAAGTAGTTTGTGTTTCTATATTTTCGTATCTACTAGCCATAATTAATTTTATAAACCACCAGCAAAAGCATTTGAGTTATTATTATTACCTGATGTAATTTCTGGGGTTACTTCTCGAGTTGCTCCTCTACCTGCTCCACCAGAATCATATAATTTACTCATTAATATAGGTTTATTTAATGCAGGTAATGTTTTTAATATAGGTCTAAATGAGACCGCACAATCTAATATTTGTGGAGTTTCTTTCATATCAGATTTACCTTCTGGTTCCATCATTGCTATTTCCCACGGATATTCATCATTAACTGTTATATTAATAGATTCTAAAATACCTGGTTCTTGATTAAATAAATCTCCTATGGTTAATTTTACTATATTACCTTGCATAAATCCTTGACTACTATAATCAGGGTAAAGAGATGATACTAAATAATTTAATTTTCTATAAAGTGGACCCATTTCTTGCTTAGATTGAGCAGCTACTTTAAAATTAAAATTAACTTGTCTATCAAATCCTTGATAATTATAAAAATTTTCTCCCCTTCCTGCATAACGAGTTGAACTCCAATCCGCATTATGACTATCACTATAACCAGTTAAAAATGCTCTAAAATTTAAGGTTGTAAAGCCACCAGAGTTACCAACTACAGTAAACCCAAATTTAATTAGATCCCTTACCATAGCATCTTCACTATCCCTTCCAACTACACTAGAATTAAAATCTGCTATATTACCCGTTCCTCTTGTATTTATCTCTGTTAAATTAACTTTATCTTGACCTCCTATGAATACGTCAGAAACTTTTTTTCTTAAATTTGAGGGTCTAGCACCTGGATTACCTAGTCCTATTCTAGTGGCTTTATCAATTTTTATATCTTGGTAATCCCTACTATATACTGTACCGGGTTGGTCCACTTCGGTTCTAAAATCTGTTATTTTAGTAGAAGGAACATAATCTTCAGCATTAGTTAATGACCCTGGTTCTCCTAATTTTTTTAATTGATCGTAGTTAGATGTAGAAGCAAATTTTCTATCAACTGCTTTTTTTCCAGTTTTTTCAGTAAAACGAACAGTATCCCCTGATTGTTGTTCTAAATTATCTATTGTAGATGAATCTGTACCTTGTGTAACTATTCCTATTTCATCATCAGTAATTATTCCTTTATCACGTGCTACAATAGATGCTACTTGATATTTTTGATAATTTAAATTAGTAGTTAAATCTCTTCCCTGTACTTCCTCTCCTTTAAAATTAGTAGTAGGTAAACCTCTAAAAATAGGAGCATCTTGAGTATTAATTATAGCACCTAAATTATCCGTTGCTTTTCTAATTACAGTACTTCCTAACCCATATAATGAATTAGGTCCACCTTCATAATTTATTAATTCTATTGCATTTCTACCTGGTTGTATACCCAAGAATCTTATACTATCCTGAGCTTCCCTGGATTTAGTAAATGTCTCTGTTGGTCTAGGTAGTATATGTAAATTATATAATGAAACTAATCTATTTGCATTAGTAGGTTTGTGAGCTACTATTCTACCGTATAAATCTTCTTGTTCAGTTAAACTTAAAATATCAGAACCAGCATTAGGTAAATGAAATCCAGTACCTACACTAGCTATCTGTTCAATTAAATTTCTACTACCTAATCCTTGATTACCAATAGGGAAAACTCTAGTATTAGAGTCGTTTTGTTCTCTACCGGATTCAATTTTAGGGTTGGATCTTAATAATCCTCTATATTTGTCTGTAAATGCTTTACCTTGGGGATAATAAAGAAAAAATCTATCTATTCTGGCAAAGTCTTCTCTTGAGGCAATTTCTTCATATGAACCACCTCTAATTGGGAAATCTAAACTTAATGCTTGGGTTGTTAAACTATAATATTGACCTATTATTTCATCATCTATACTAGGTATAGGTCTTTGAATAAAAGGTTGACCAGAAGCTCCCCCACCAGATATATCTTTGGAAAATTGATTTTTAGTGTATAATGTTCCAAAAACACCGGTTTTAGGATTAAACTCCTTAGTATACCTTTGTTTTAAAGTAATTGCCACCTATTATCTTTCTAAACCTGCAATAATATCCGATGCACCAGCAGTATCAGCTAAACCTTTTAAATCATCGTTTATAGCTTCATATTGGTAAGGACTATCTGGGGTATATGGTTGTTGAAATTCAGTAGTGTTTATAGTTTTACCTTGATTCATTGATAAATCAGAAGGTCTTTCTCCTACAGCAAAATATCTATCACTATTTAGCTTTACTTTTGGTGTACCATCACTTGAGAAACCGGCTTGAGCAGGTGATTCAAAATGTAATTTTGAATTTTTTAGTGATGTTTGATCATTTTTTTGATAAGCTTGATATTCACTTACAGTTTTATCAGCTTCACCATTTTTAAAGCGAATTTGTCTACCATTATTAGGTGGGTTATTGTATAAATCTAATATGCTCATAATATAGGGTTTGGATATAAATATTAAACTCCAGGAAGAGTATTAAGTACCATTGGTGTTTGTAAACGTGAAGAAACTCTATCACCATCTAAATTAATAGTAGCTTTGGATGCTCCCTCTCTTACAGCATTAGCAATTTTTTGTATTTGTTGATCTGATAATGTTACTGTAGTAGTAGATGGAGTATTTCTATTTCCTAATCCACTTCCTCCTACTCCACCAGCTATACCAGGAGCCATTAGTACATCATCATTTGGGGTTCCTTGGATTAATCCTCCTTCTTTAGGGGAAATAATAGGACCACGCCCACCGGAGGGTATTATAGCATCTCCTGCTTTGTTAATAAATGAACTAGCTGCGGCATAAGCTACTCCTGCTGCTAATACTCCTGCAACTAGTGCAATAGGATTCCTAAGTGCAGAAGTTGCGGCTTTAGCTGCTTCTATAAGGGCTTCTTTTTTACTTAAATTATTTTTTAGTTTTTGTTGTGCAATTATAGCTGTATTAACAGCCCTTATTGCCGTAGTGCCAGCAACTACAGCGGCTATTACACTAGAATATTTAACAGCAAATTGAATTAATTGTGCAAATTGCTCTATAGGACCTGCTAATGCTTCTGTAATTTTATTAATAGAAGTTTCAATACTTTGTTGGATAGTTAATTGTTCAAGTGCTTCGGCATTTAATCCAGATGCCCTTTCTTTTTGTTCCTGGGATAATGTGTTAAATGTATCAGATTGCATTACCATATCTGCCATCTGTTGTCTACTCATTCCTAGGGTAGCCGCTAATGCTTCTTGTTCTACCCTACTAGCATTGGCAAAATCCTTAGTAAGTTCTTCATTTTCGGCTATTTCCTGAGTTAATCCAGCTATATCATTATTTAAAGCAAAAAGTCTAGCTTTTTCAAAATTTAAGGATTTACCGGAAATTACTTCAGCTTCAAATTCGGCCGCTATGGAAGATTCAATATCTAATAAACTATCAGCAATTCCATTAATTTGGCTTATAGTTAATCCTAATTTTCTGGCTTCTATAACTGCTTTTCCTAATTGCGTAACTGAATTTCCAAAAGAAAGTGCTATATCACTTGAAACATTACCAGTTTCTTCTAGTATTTGTTTTTGAGAAAATGCTTTAGGTGTAATTCTAGTAACTGAATCCAATTGATCACTAAAATTATCTCCTGCTAATTTAGAGAATCTGGCTAAATTACCTGAACTTTCAGTGCTAAGACCTATTGCCTTAGTGACTTCTGATACTCTTTGTAAAACTTCAGGAGGAAATAATAATCTGGAATTTATTCCAAATTGATTAGTTAAATCAACCTGTGTTTTAATTAATTCTGAGGATGTTACTAGTCCATCATTTAATAATCCTATACCAGTTGCACTTTCACCTGTTAATCTTCTAAATTCAGTTTGTGCTTCATTTACTACAAATAAAGAATTTAATACTTTAGCACCGGTTGCTGCTATTAAATTTTGTAAAGTAAGTCTTTCACTTAAAGAATCTAATAAATTTTTACTTAAACTAGTTTGGTCTTTTAAATTTTTATTTTGTACCTTTATTGCGGCTACCGTCTTTATATGTTGTATAGGGATTTTACCGTTTGCATCCCTTAATTTGTCTATAGCTTTATTATTTAAAGCTATTTCCGATCTAGCAGCCCGAGTAGCTTGTATAGCTTCAGTAAAAGGATCACTTATACCTAACTTATTTAAAACACCACCTATAGCTTTAAAAGCCGTACCAACTAATCCTAATGATTTTTCTATTTCTCTTTGTACTTCTACTATTTCCTCAAGCTCTCTTTTTCTTTCTTTTATTAAATTTACTGCATCTAAAGCTCTTTCCTCTTCTTTGGCGGATAAAGTAATTCCCTGTTTTTGAAGAGCAATTTGTTCTACTCTTATCTTATTAATTTGAGTGCTTAAGGAAGTTTGAGCTTTAGTTATATCATTTTGAGTAAGAGAACCTTCAATTAATTTATCCTGAATCCCAAGTAGTGAGGAAGCTCCACGAGCTGCCGCTTGAATATTATTTTTAAAATTTCTAAGAAGTATTTTTTGAGAATCATCTAGGGACTGTGTTTCCTCTCTTAATTTAGCTCCAAAAGTAGCAGCTATACTGGTTAAAGCATCTTCAAATATGGCAGCTGCTTCTTCACCTATTCTCTGTAATTCTTTTTTAGTTTGTTCCGGTCCGTTAGCCATAACAATAAATGTGTGTATATAAATATGGAGATAAAAAAGAGGTCCCTAAGGACCTCTTAAAATAAAAAAGTAAAAAATTAGTCGAGGGCATTCATTGGTTGTGTGTGCAACCACCCTACGTTTTTGTTTGTACCTAAGGAAAAGAACAAGGCATCCATTTGACCACCTCTTCTGTTCTTACTAAAGAAGAAACATCTTCCCTGATTTACAAACTTTAAATGAGCCATACCTGTCATCATGTGTTTAAACCTGTTTGAACCGGCAAATTCACCCATTTTAGTTACCTGCTGAATTATTAAAAACGCAGTATTAGTTTTACTGATATTATCAGCTTTATTATGCTTTTCTAGTAGTGTTAATATTTCGGATTCTGCTTTTTTATTAGTCATTCCGGTATGGAAATCTGCAACAGCACTAACAACTTCCGCCATTGAATCTATTAAAACTACGTCCCATCCTTTAGTTAATATACTTTTTAATACTACTAATGGATCTTTTTCTACGTAATCACCCATAAATAAGATATCTAAATTACCGAATTTAGGGTATCTTTTTACATATCCGTGCATATCTATACTATTCATCTCACCAGAGATAAACAATACATCTTTACCTTTTGACTTAAGGTCAGCAAGTATATCTAACATTACAGTAGACTTACCAACTCCAGGATCACCAACTATTGCATAATTAGTACCTTTCATTAAACCACCATCGGCAGAAAATAATGGATCTACTTTACTACCTGTTGGCATTGGAATAAATAGATTATCATTGAATGATAATTCGTTCATTTTAACCGTTTGAGGCCTCCATGAACCCTTAATAGAATTTGAATTTAATTTAAAATTTGACATAACCTTTTTTTACTTTTTTTATTTATGCCATAAATGTACGAAAGGTCTCCCGGGCAGCCAAATTTTCTTGTGGAAATATTTTATTTTTTTACAGGCATAGATGCGTTATAAACATTAGATGATTTAATATCCGGTCTATGAATTTCTCTACTATTTTTTAAAGTATTAGAATTTTTACTATTAGCTTCTTGCTCTTTCTTATAAAATTCTTCCATTTTTTTATAAGTAAAGTTTCTAAGCCATATAGGCATGTTATAGATAGTATCCCAATCAAATCCTCCTTTACCGTGAAATACTATTTCGTGTATTTGAGAAAATAAACCCTGTCTGTAATCAGGCGTCAGGCCAAAAAAAGTTAAGTCCTATTGGTATGATAACGCCCTCCTCGTCGTCCTCACCCCTGTATACCAAATCTACATCTGGAGCTACTTTTTTAATGTGTTCCCTAAGTGCTCTGGAATCTTTAGCTAGTAAATAGGTACTTACAAATTCTCTTATATCCTTTTTTTCTCTATTTCCATCTACTGAAGTAATAGTATAAGATAATCTAGTAGATATTTCCGGAATATTATTTTTATTAATTTTTTGTAATCCTGCTATTTCTTTTTCTATAGCCTTTTCATCTCCGTGTGTAAGAATTTTAAATGTAATAGATGTTTTAGATGTAGGTAAATCAAAGGAAAATTCATTTACTCCTTCCTCTTTTAAATCTTTTGGATCTAGATTTTTATCTTTTAAAGTAGTTAAATCTACAGTAAAATCTTCTATTTCATTTGTTGTTTTATTAAAAGATCTAAATTGATAATCTTTACCATAACCTAGCACTCTAGATGCAATTAATAAAGCATTTTTATCACCTATAATAAGATCATTAATTTTAATATCAGATACAACTAGGGATTCTAATAATTTATCCAGTACTGTACCATTATTAATAAAATTTTGATTAGTTAAAATATCCTCCTCCTTAGCAGTCATGTATTTCATTTCTACTTTACCTGAAGATAAGGGATTATCCTTAGGATATATTATTCCTTTAGATGGTAAATCAACAGTTTCAGTGGGGAATTTAAATTTTTGTTCTGTAACTTTTTTCTCCATATTAATAACTTATTTGGATATAAATATATAAAAAAGAAAAAGGTGTTCCAAAAAGAACACCATTTTCGAGGTATGGAGGGTTGGGGTATATTAAAAGTTTAGGATACAATAATCCATAGCTATGGTGATATTCAAATCAATTGCGGCATCAGCACTCCAATCATATTCACCAAATGTGGCAGTTTTACAATAAGCTCCTTTAATTATCCATTGAGAAACCACGTCTCCAACGGGACCTAATATATCTAATTGTAGGTCTTTTTTATAAAAATCGGAATAACCATCTCTTCCTGTAACACTTTCGTGTGCC
>CENO01023718.1_pt1 | contig 25735 bp, 24 predicted proteins | sample 530271 | NCBI WGS metagenome assembly CENO01 (sample SAMEA2619857, study PRJEB7988) | marine metagenome | biome: marine biome (ENVO:00000447); feature: surface water layer (ENVO:00002042); material: "saline water (ENVO:00002010), including plankton (ENVO:xxxxxxxx)" | depth 5 m | reverse complement strand
GGCTTTAGAGGTGAGATCAATGTGGTGAATTCATTATTCAGAGCTGAAGCCATTGGTTCTGTGGATGGGTTTTTAAAACGCGGAGGATTTTATTTTGAGGGCAGTTCTAAAGTACAAAAAAATCTTTTATTATTAGCTCGCTATGGTGAGTTAAGGATCGATCCCGGTGGTAGTGATTTCTTCCCCATGTTAAAAGATCCTCAAACATGGGACAGAAAACTATTAACACTAGCTTCGATCTATAACTTGACAGATTATGCAAAATTAAAAGTTGAATATTACTTTCTTGGTGAAGTTACTGGTGATACTCAAGAAATTGCTGATGATGAAGGCAGGAAGCCACAATATGAAGTTAAAGACAATCAGTTACTTGTTCAATTTGAACTCAACTTCTAACGTTGAATTAACACCCCGTTAATAATTTATTTAAATAGAGCGCTTAAAATATTTCAAATGATTATAGGAGAAAATTTTAAAATGATCAGAAAACTATTACTAGGAATAAGTTTATCCCTTGCTTTTCTTTTAACTTCCTGCGAAGATAAGGTAGCCGAAGAAAAGCTTGTTGTGGATAATTTTGGCATTACACTTGTTGACAAAATCACGACTGGAGATGGGTCTCAATCGCAACCTGAGCTCATACGGTTCATCAACAAAGATCTTGGTGTAATTGTAAACTCTAAGCAGAATACAGTAGATTTTATAAATATCACATCAACCAGCATATCTATGGCCGGTCAAAGCGTTCAAATAACCAATGATGCTGATGCAGACGCCTCATCTATCGATGTAAGTGTAGATGAATCTATTTTAGCGGTGGTAGTTTCTAAAGGTGCTTGTGAAAGGGGCGAACTCTATCTAATCAATACTTCTAGCCTGCAAAAATCAGGTCCCTATGAGCTTGGGTTCAATCCAGATGCGGTTGATATTGCTGTTGATAATAAATACGTGGTGGTCGTTAATGAATTTGATTATGAAGATGGCGTTGATGGTGGATGCGATAACTTAGGATTTCCAGGAGTTTCCATTTACGATATTAGCTCGGGGATCGATAAAGCGGTACTTGTAAAAGATATGAAGATCTCCCATACTGGATCTAATGGAAATCTGGCTGAGCCAGAAGGTGTAAAAATCGCACCTGATGGAACAACGGTTTATATGACGCTTCAAGAATCAAATGAACTAGGCTGGTTTTCAATAAACAATCCTCCAGATGTCCTTGTGGATAAGGTTACTTTCACAAATCCTGAGCATGAGCCAGATGGAATATGGGTTAATGCTGATGGTAGTTTGATCTGCACTGCAGGTGAATACGATGGCACTATTGGAGTTCACCAGCTTGACTCATCAGGGAAACCATCCACTCAAAGTTATATAAGAATGGCTGAAGACCTACCAAGCAACTGGGATTGGGACGATAAGCGGAAAGGGATTGAGCCCGAAGAAGTAGTAATCGTTGAAGCGGGTGGAAAAGTTTTTGTACTCACAACTCTTCAGGATGCTGGTGCGGTAGTAGTTTATGATATTACAGATCCAAACAATCCAAAGTACGATTCAGGATCCATTACAGAAATGAATGATTATACTTCTGGGTCAGGTGGAACGAGTGAGGGAGAGCCTGAAGGCCTTGCTTACAAAGATGGGTACGTACTAGTGTCAAACACGGAAGATCCTTCAGTTGCTCTCTTAAAATCTTCTTGGGCTAAGTAGAGCAGGATAACACTTTTCAATAAAAAAAGGCCGTAAATATCTTCGGCCTTTTTTTATTGAAAATAGTCAGGTTAAATGGTTACTCATGGGCCTTTAACTTATTTAAGAGCTCGTATTGCTCTCTGCTCAAGTCATTAAACCTTGTATTAAAAAGCGAGATATTATAAACAGGTGATTCCTTTGACCACTTCTTAGGCTTTAGATTTTTCCTATTAGAATAATTGATGTTTGACAACACATACCTGATCGCATTGAGTCTCGCTATCATTTTATTATCAGAATTAATTACAACCCATGGCGCATCCGCAGTAGAAGTTTTTTCAAACATTTGTTCTTTGTATTTTGTAAGAAGTTGCCAATTCTTATGAGCTTTCCAATCGTTTTCAGATAATTTCCAATATTTCAAATCATGATTTTCCCTAAACAAGAATCTTAATTTTTGATTCTCTTTAGAAATAGATAAATAAATTTTAATTAAGATAATACCGCTACCAATAAGTCCTTTTTCCCAGGCATTAACTTTTTTCATAAAGTATTTATATTGGCTTTCTGTGCAATACCCCATTGCAGGCTGAATTATAGCTCTTGAATACCAACTGCGGTCAAAAAAAACGATAGTACCTTTATTTGGGAGTTTCTTTTCCCAAGTTTTAAACCAATTCTTTTCTTGTTTTTTGCTTGGCACACCAAGCTCAACAATCTTGATTGCTTTGGGCATTAAGTTTTCAATGAATCTTTTTATCGTTGAGCCCTTTCCCGCAGCGTCACGTCCTTCAAGAAGAATAGCTACCCTTTGATTTGTAGCTATTGTCCATTCTTGAAGTTTTAGTAATTCAATTTGCAATCTCCTTTTTTCTTTTCGGTATTGCACATCAGTAAGCTCTGAGTATTCTGTTCTATTATAGATGATCATTATTTATAAAATTGCGTGTTGCTGATTTAGTTGACAATATTAAGAATTAAATCAATTTTCTAGTAAATAAAAAAATAATTTATATTAATTTTTAAAAAATATTTAACAATGAAAAATTCTTTAAACAAGGCAATAGAAATAGCCGCTCACATTCATACTGGTAAAAAAGGTCGTAATAAAGAAGCTGCTATTATGCACCCCATTAGAGTTATGACAATGATGAATGATAACAGGTCTAGAACCGTTGCTGTTCTTCATGATGTTGTCGAATCTGGAAAAATATCAATTAAAGAATTAACAGCTCTAGGGTTTGACAAAAAGGTTTGCAGGGCAGTCGATCTGCTTTCAAGAAAAAAGAACGAAAAATACATTGATTATATTGACAGGTTGAAAGGAAATAAAATAGCAAAAAAAGTCAAACTCGCCGACTTGATGGACAATTATAGTCGCAGAGTAAATTATGCTTCACTTTCAAAAGTTGATGTCCAAAAGATTGAAAAGTATAAAAAAGCGTATAAGAGATTGACTGGAAAAAAATTAACCAAACAAGACTTTAAATATTAGGTCTTATAGCATATCAATCATTTGAGCGCTAAGTTTTTTCCAGGTAAAAGATTCCTCAACTCTAGCAATTCCTTTTTTAGCTAGTGACAACCTATAATCTTCATCTGAAAACATCTTTTTAATAGCTTTTGCTATTTCATTTGAGCTACCTGATTGCACCAACAAGCCGTTTACTTCATTCTCAACAGCATCTGGAATTCCGCCATCATAACTTCCAATTGCAGGGCAACCGCAAGCATTGGCCTCAAGGAATGTTATTCCAAAACCCTCACTATCTCCTTCGTTGTGAAGAGTTTTACTTGGCATAATATATACTTTACTGGCTGAATAGATTTTTTTAAGATCCTCATCTGGAATGAAATCGATAAAAGTAACGTTATTTTCAAGTGACAATTCTTTGACAAGTATTTTTAAGGATTCTAAATAGCTATCCTTTTTTCTATGCGGTCCCGCTATCACATAATGCGCTTTGGGAAAATCATTAATTATATCTGGCAAGGCTTTTATCACATCATCATGTGCTTTTCTTTTAATAATTCTAGCTAAGGTAAGTATCAAATCAGAATCCTGATGAAGGCTGTATTTTTTGTAAAAAAGATCATCAACTTCACATGGATAAAATCGCTCAACATCAACGCCGTTCGGCAAAAATTTTACATGAGTGGTGTTAATATCGCTTAACCTATTAATTATTTCATCTCTCGTAAATCTGCTCACTGATAAAATTAGATCACAAGAGTCTACAACAGACCGAATAGCTCTCAACTCCCTTTTTGAATTCAGTCGAGTTATTTCAAGCCCATGAGCTACAACTATCATTTTACTTTTTGGAAAATATTTCTTTAAAAATTTAAAGGGTTTAGCCATTCCCCAGGTTGTTGCAATGAAAATGGTATCTGGATCTTTTCTTAATATTTTCCACATATAATAAGCTGCATAAAATCGATGAAACTCATGCCAATTTCTTCCATACATCGGCTTACATATAAACTCTTCGTCATTATGAATAGACAAATCCCTATTTTTTCGATGAGTAACATAAACTGAGGTTTTATGACCAAGCCTTGGAAGTTCTCTAGCGACTCCAAATGCCCATTCAGCTATTCCGCCCCCTTTGCTAGGCGGAAAATGTCCAGTGATTATTGCAATGTTCACTGCGGTATGCCCATTGATTGGACTAACTTAAACGACTGCTGTTTCCATGAAAGCGATTTAGATAAGGCGATATTTGATTCTTGAGCTTCCTCATAATAATTTTTATCGGTAAGAAGTCTTCTTAGCTCCTTGATGTAATTTTTTGTGTCATTAGGACTAACAAAAACCACTCCTTTATGATTATCAGGTATTAAATCTCTAACTGAAGGCAAGTCGGTACAGACTACAGGCATTCCAAAAGAAATATAATCGTACAATTTATTTGGAGCAGTTAGGTATTGATTGTAGAAATTTTCTGGCAGGACAATTAACCCAACCGATGAAAGGGTGATTAGATCAGGAAGGTCATTATAAAAGACCCAGTCATGTAAACTGATTTTTGAATGGCTATTTCCATCCATAATGCTATCTACATAGGAAAGCTCTTTTTTGTTTCGACCCCCAATCAATGCAAGCTTGAAATCCTTTAATTCTGTTTTCCATAAATCTACAATATCTTCAATTCCTTTCAGGGACTGAAAACTTCCAGAGTACACTACTTCCTTATTTTCATATTTTGTTCGTTTTTTAGAAGGATTTAATCCTGGTGGGCACGCATAAACGGGAATATCTACATACTTATCGTAAAGTTTTTTTTGAGGATTGTTTAATGTCATCATACCATCTAATAGTTTCAAATATCTTTTTTCATTATGGTTATATTTTTTTCGATCCTTACTTCTTGAATATTCATGAATGTTAAAGTCTAAATAAAAATTATGAGACTGGTAAAATATTTTTTTACCAACAAGAGATTTAATTTTAACAAGAAACGGTAAATATCCAGGGTCTCTAGTAAATATGATATCAAAATCATTTAATAGGATGTACTTGTTTGCTCTTTTGTAAAAAAGATCGTGAGACTTAAGAGGTCCAAAACTATTTTTGATGAGCTTGATTTTCAGATTTTTATTTGAACTCTTTTCAAACTTTATTTTTTTCTTTTTTTCATTAACCGGTTTCTGCATGATCAAAGTGACTTGAATGCCATTTTCTGAAATTCCATTTGCTTGAAAATAAGAAAAAATAAATCCAGGACTATGATCAGCCCAGGAGGTTTTAGTTACATATGCGATCTTCAAGTACTTGCCTTTGTAATATTGTTAATTATTTGATCGAAATTTTCTATAACATTTTTAGGGTCAATATCACGAATGTGCTCTGAGCTAGATTTTACATTTTTACTCAAAACATTGTATGGCTTATATCTAGTATAATTTAAAATGTCATTACTATAAAGACCGATGATTGGTTTTTGTAATGCGGCAGCTAAATGAATCAATGATGTATCTAATGAGATCAATAAAACCGATTCATTTATAATTCCTGATGCATGATAAAGATCTGGTGAATTTAAAGGATAATGAATTTTTTCTTTAAAAATTGTTTTTAGTTTTTGTGCATCTTTAGTTTCTTTTTTAGAGCAAAACAATGCCACTTTCATGTTTGAATTTTGAAGGATATGCGAGATGATTGTTTTCCATTTTTCATATGGATATTTTCTACTTTGATGACCTGCGCTCATATTAAGAGCAACATATTCACCGTCATTAATAGTTGAGGGAAATTCGTAAAAATATTTTGGTAACCAGTTTTCTATGGGGCTACTTAATCCGTAATTGTTAAGCAGTTCACAGTATTTTTCAGCAATATGCTTTTTATTATCGTTAGGCAGATGAACATTATAAATTGGATTATTGTAACTATCATTAAGGCAAACTTTTACGTTAGCATTTACTTTATTTGTTATGTGATGAAATGTGGATGAAGGTCCGCTCTTAGGGTTGTATAAAACGTCGTATTGCTCTGATCTGATAAGCTTTGAGAATCTGAGATTATAAGGTCTATAGCTAACGCAGTTTCTAATAAAAGAAATTCCCTCAAAGATTTTTCTGTTATAACTCGTACAGCATAAGTCAATTGCAATACCTGGAAATCTATCATTAAGCGCCTTCAAAAACGGAAGCAATAAAATTGCATCGCCTAATTTTTCCTGTGCGATTATTATGATACTGTTTATTGATTCTGGCAATTCTTTCTTAGGAAGATTTTTATATAATGTGTTTAAAAAACCAACAATGATCCTACGGTGAAATTTATGTTGTGGATCATTTAATGAATTCTTTAATGACATTTAATAAATCCAACTAATCGATGAAGATATCAAAATAATTTTCAAGATTATCAATCATACGATCCATAGAAAAACTATCATTTAATTTTTTGTATCCGCTTTCTCCTAACCTATTATAGTCTTCCTGTTTTTTAATATAGTCACTTATTGTAGCATATATACTATCAACGCTGGGTTCACAAATAAGTCCATCTTTTTTATGATCAACTACTTCTGATACTCCGCCAACATTAGTCGCAATGACAGGTTTTTTTACTGACCACGCTTCAAAAAGTGTGTTTGGTATTCCTTCTGATCTAGATGGAATAACTATTAAATCTGCACCAGCAAAAAAATCAATTGTATTTTTCATATCGCCTACAAGTTTACACTTTTTTTGAAGATTATTTTTTTTGATCATAGAATTTAAAGCTGAGTATTCAGGTCCATCCCCTGCAATTTCAAGATAAAAATCCTCCCTTAAATTTTTTAAGCTTTTAAGAAGCATATCGTACCCCTTATGGGTAGTGAGCCTTCCAGCGCTTCTTATACAAAAACTTGAAACTTTATTTATATTTTGCTCTTTTTTCGAACTTGAAAGGACATACCCATTGTAAATGCATTTAATTTTATTAATGTGAATATTTTTATGAATAAAGTCGTATTTAAGCAGTTCGCTTTTTAGAGCCTCTGCATTCACAATAATACCATCAACCATATGTGAAAGTACATATCGCTGAATGAAGTCTCGCTTTAAAATTGGTCTAGAAATTCCCAGTCTCATGATATGCGTAATTTGATTTGAATATTTTATTTGGGCCGCTAAGATATAATCTTTTCTTTTTGTAGAAAGCAAAATATCTGTTTTGCTATCAATGAGCTCCTTAATAATTGATTTAGTCTTTATACTTAATTCATTAGTGAATGGAGCTTCAATAAGGTTGATTGATGGGTGAATTTTTTCCCAATGCGATACATTTTTTCTAATAATAAGGTTTATTGTATGGCCCCGCTCAGCTAGGCCATTTACGGCTGTTGTGAGCCATCGCTCATTCCCACCCCAGTTTTTTGAGGAGTTTAAAACTACAAAATTCATTTTATGATATTGCTAATCATCATTAAGCTTGAGTTCGAATGAGAATGTTGTACCTTCGCCTATTTTACTGTCAACTTCAATATTTGATCCATGAGCTTCAATGATATGCTTAACAATTGAGAGCCCTAAACCCGTTCCACTTTTTACCCTACTTCTTGCTGTTACTGTTCGATAAAATCGTTCAAAGATTCTTTCAATTGATTCATCATCCATTCCAATCCCGGTATCCCTAATTGAAAAATTAACCTTTCCAGCTTCACTATTGATAGCTATTTCAATTTCACCATCATCAGTATATCGAATTGCATTTGATAGAAGATTATCAAAGACTTGATGGATTCTATCGGGGTCAGCATCAACGTTTATATTATTTTTAGTGTTATTTGAAATATAAATTTTTAAATCTTTCTTATCTTTGCCTTCATTCGCATCTTTTACAAGCTCTTCAATAATTGGGATAATATTGACTTGTATAATATTCATAGTAAGCTCGCCCGTTTCAATCCTAGAAATATCTACAAGATCTGTCACTAAAACCTCTAGTCTGTTTATATTTTTCAATGCTCTCTTTAAGAAAGAACGGTTTACCTTTTTATCCTCAAGTGCACCTGAAAGTAAAGTTTCGATGTAGCCACTTATTGAGGCTATGGGTGTTTTAAGCTCATGCGTTACGTTGATTAAAAACTCTGAACGAACGTCACTCATTTTGATAATTTTTGCAATATCTGCACCAAGAGTTTCTGCCATCTCGTTAACGCTTCTTGCCAATGCAGCAATCTCATCATTTCCAGGTACGCTTGATCTTACTGACCAGTCACCCATTTTTATTTTTTCTGCAACTCTTGAAATGTTTCTGATCGGAGAAGTTACCCAGCGATCTACTAAAAAAGTGAAAATGATTAAAATTGTAGAGACTAAAAATATTATTCTGTATTGATATCCTTGCCTAAGCGAAATCAATGATTTTGCAAAATCCATGGTTTGAGCTACTCGAATAAAGGAAGCCTTCTCTGCATTAATTTTCAAAGCAACATAAATGTATTCTTCTTTGAGTGTGCTACTGTATCTCGTAGCCACTCCAAATGCCTCTCGACTTGCCTGCAAAACCTCAGGTCGACTAAGGTGGTTATCCATCTTCATAACCTCATTTGAGCTCAATCCCGATTCACCTAAGACTTGACCATCTAGGGAAATTAAAGTGATACGTAAATTGGTTGCATTCGCATAGCTATCTGCAGCCTCGATCAGTGAAAGTTTAGAGTTTGAGGAGAGAAATAATGCAAAGGCATTTGCGTGCGAGAGTAGTCTGCTTGTTATTTCTTCTTTTACTTCACTATCAATTGAGCGATTAATAAAAAAGGTGGGAGTAAACATCCCAAATGAGAGAAGCAGTAGAAGTGTTAAAAATAATTTTTGTCGAATTTTGAGCAATAAAACTAGTTCTTCTTTGGTCTGAATCTATAACCTACACCCTTAACAGTTTCAATCCAATTTTTATAACCCATGAGTTTTGTTCTTATGCGATTAATGTGAACATCAATAGTTCTATCAACCACATACACATCGTCTTCCCATATTGATGACAATAAGGATTCTCTAGAAAAAATGGTATTGGGGTGGTTCATAAAAAATGCGAGAAGCTCAAATTCTTTTCTTGGAAGAAATAACTCTTTTCCATCAACCTTTGCAATATAGGTATCTGTGTTAATCGATAACTCGCCATATTTAACAACCTTACCTTTTTCTTTGATTTTTTCAATTCGTCTAAAAATTGCATTGATTCTTGCACTTAAAATATGTGGGCTAAAAGGCTTCCTTAAATAATCATCACCTCCATATTCCAAGCCTTTTATTTCATCAAATTCTCTATCCATTGCTGTAAGAAAAATGATAGGAACAGTGTTTCCTTGATCCCTAATTGTTTTACAAACCTCATACCCATCTTTAGCAGGCATCATGATATCTAAAATAATTAAATCAGGATTTTTTTCAAGTTTTTTGAGCGCGTTCACTCCATCACTAGCTGTTATACAGCGCATGCCTTGCTTTTCAAGATTATAGCGAATGATATTTCTGATATCCTTTTCATCATCAACAATTAATATTAGTTTTTCATTCATTCTATAAATTACCTCAAATGTTTTTTCCTGATTGAATCATCAGTTGCATTGAAGTTTCAAGGTGTGATAAGCATTGATGTGAAAAGTACATGACTATATACTACAAAGGTAGCCTGATATGCATTTAAACTGTATGTAAATTTTATATAAACTAAAATTTCAATCTCTTTAAATATTTTTCAGAAAAACTACTGTCTTTAAGGCCTTGATCATACTCTACCTTAATAACCTCAAGAGTTGTTGAATTGCCATTTTCAAGGTTGCGCATTATTCTTTTTACGGGAGTCCAATAGCTATTATTTTTAACATACTCTGGAATTTCTAATATTCTAATTTTTATACCATCCTTGTTAAAATATTCAATTTTTCTAATTAGATACTTCCCATCATCCACCCAAATTATTCGAGAATTTTTTGAATCTCTTTTTAACAGATAGCATTCGTTACCAAAGCAATAATCCTTTTTGAAAAATTTATAATTCTCATACTCCATATCACCTTCGATAATATCTCCATATGTAAATTCTGTTCCCTGGAACTTTCGACTGCTCTCCGATGGCTTTATGCGCTTTACCTTTCTAAGCCTAGGAACATAAAGCCATTGGTCATTTTTTAGTTCATCAATCCAATTCCAATTTAATAGGGCAAGACCTCTTACTTCTTTTGGCTCTATAAAGCGCAACAATAGCTTTGATTTAAATTTGCCATCCTCATACCTCTTTTCTAAATGATTCATTAGTCTATAATGGGAGTCTTTCGTTATTTTTTTATTTTTTGAATTAAGTGTAACCTTTATTTCCATTTCAATATCAACGGGTTGAGCGTGTTGATTCATCTTAAAAACAATGCTGTCAATTGACTCCTGCGCTTGAAGAAGGGTAAAAACAAAAAATAAAAAATATTTATTCCTGTGATTTAGAAGTTGTATAGCAAACCCCATCGAATGTGACTGAAATCCTCCATTAGTGTAAATGGATTAATTGGGCTTTCATTTCCCTTGAACTGCGTTGTTGCTAATTCAATTTTCCAGTTAAGTATAGGAGAATATCCAATGCCGACACTGATCATCAATCCAGTTTCGCTTAGGTTTGTCATTATAGATCCACTAATGTCAAGCTGATCATCCATCAATACTCCAGATGAGCTTACAAGCAGTGCTCGATCAGTGAACATTGCAAAAGGGGTACCCATACCTGGTGAAAATTCAGGAATGGGGAGCTCCATTGGCTCATTGGATTCAGGTGCAACCCAATTACTTTTATTATTAATGAGCTCACTACCAATAAATTGTGCAGATAACATTAAATCATTTTCTGTAGTATACTCAAATTGAACCACAAATTGCGAGTATATGATTTCCTGGTTTAGGAGATACTTTAAACTTTCCTTATCATCTTCAATTGGCTTATTAATTGTACGATATAGAGCTCCCTCCGCTCGAAGCGTAAAATCACCAATGAATGACACAAGATCGGTTCCGTATACTGAAGTTTTTCTATAGCCTAAATCAAAAGTGCTTTCCTTGAAGTCAGAGGAAAACGCACCCTTGAAAACACTAGGTATTCTATCTATCCCATTAAAAAAAGAGAAGCTCACATCGCTATCCAGTAATGAAGTTTGAAATCGAAATCCATATTCAGTTTCATTTTCTATTTTATGATTGATATTTGGTTTCAAATCTGGTGCCAGCGGAAAATCATCTTCAGCATATGGTATTCTATTAGGTGAGAATTTTGGCTGTAACACTAATTCAACTTGATAGCTCTCTGAGTAAAAAATTGATGATAATGATAGACTGCCAATCTTTTTTCCAGCATCTGCCTTGAACATATAATAGTAGTCGTATGAATTCAAGTTATCAGTAGGATTAATTACGTCTACTGATCCCCATGAATGTATTTGTTTTCCGGCTTTAATTTCTCCCCAACTTGGGTAGAAAGAAATATATGCTTCTCGCAGAGTAAATAACGGTTCTTTGCTTAAATATCTATATTCTAATCCAGACGTTGTTTTAATATCAAAGGCATTAAAAGAATGATCTATTTGAAACGAGAGCAAGCGAAATGGTAGGTCAATTTGAGATCTGTCTGAAGTGCGAGTCATTACATAAGGATTGATCTCACCAGTGATGCTTGTTTGGCACCATAAAAAAAATGAATTCAATAATACCAAAATTATTTTTTTTACAGGCATCGTTTATTTAGGCAGTCTTTTTAAATTTTTTTCCTGAAACAATGAGGCCTTTATGCCTTGATCAACCTCTATTTTATCAAAGATAACCTTAGTGGTGTGTTTTTTTTGAACATTTTCAACATCAATCTGACTCATTACATAATAGTCTTTTATCTTTTTGTGCAAAAATCTTTTTTTCTTTATTAGCTCTCCCCTTTTATCGAACGACTCTTCTTTTATGATATTTAATGTTGATTTGTCAATCCAGGATGTATGTTTTGAATAGGTTGATTTTGCATCAACACCTGGAAAAACATCAATGACATAACAATCAATATTGCTAACCACTTCATCGTTTAAGCGTTTATATGTATGGTGTTTTAATTCTCTATTGGATAAATCTTCATAACTTAAATCTGAAGCCATAAATGAGTCGCCTTTTCTTTTTGATGAAATTCTGCGAATTTTTTTGAACTCTGGTAACCACATTCTCATTTCATCATCTTTATCGGAATGTTCAATTTTTAAAAAAGCAACTCCTCTATCATCCTTTGGTTCAATAAACCAAGTAATTTGCTTTTCAGAGCCATTTAGAATTTGGGAGATCATTTTATTAGTGCGGCTTTTGCCCTTAGAGTTAGTCAAAACCATTGTCGTTTCGTTTCTCATGTCTGAAGGAGAAGAGAGCTTATCGATCATGATAGCTATCTCTTTTCCTGTTTGACTAAAACACGTTGTGCTAATCAAAAAATTTAATAAAATAGTTTTTGTACTCATGTTTAACCTTTAATTATTTTGATATTAATCTAAGTCTGCTTGAATTAATCGTTTTTTAAGAAGCTCTGTAATAGCAGAAAGAATTGTAAGCGTTCCAAGGGATGTTGAAAGCATTGCAAACACCATCAAACCCCCTATGTATTGTATCGGTACAAAGGATGAGAAAACCAAAGCACCAAAGCCCATATTTGAAGCTGCATCCAAAACAATAGGGTACCCAACATCTTCTACTACTTCCTTGCTTACTTTTTTGCTGCTTATTGTCCTTGAGAGTCTTCTATATTGTGAAATATAGTGAATAGCAAAGTCGACACCTACTCCAATAATTATTGAAGAGAGTATTGCGGTCACATGGCTTAATTCAATTCCAAAAAAACCCATAAATCCAAAATTTATAATTACAGCAGCAGATAGCGGCACCACCGCTAAAATACCCCACAAAATTCTCTTGAAGAAAAATGAAGCAAGTATTCCTATCACTAACAAAGAAGCAAAAATGCTAATAAAAGATGATCTTACAATCATGATTACTAAATCTCTAAAAACAACAATCATTCCAGTAACATCAATTTTAGAATCTTTGTTAAAGTTGTTTTCAATATGATCGTTTAATTTGTTGGTATAAGAAAAGATTTGTTCTGTAGACATAACATCTGCAAACGCTGTAATAAGTCCAATTTTATATTCATAATCCACTAATGCTTCAAAATCCTCTGGATTGCCTGACATAGAATACATCGTGAAAAGATTATTTATTTTGCCGCGATTATCAGGAATGATTTCATAATTTTTGTCATCATTCATTACTGTCCGGTGCATTTGTTTCACCACATCAGCAATTGAAAAACTGGTAGACACCTGTTCATTTTTTTCCATGAAGCTTTGCAAGGTGCTCATATCTTGTAGCGTTGTTGGATCTTTTAAATCTCCTTCAATTCTAACGCGAATGTCTACAGTGCCATTCATTTCATCATCCATAAAATCCATACTGTCTCTAATCTCCGTACCAGGCTTAAAGAAATTTCTCATATTCACATCAACAGTGACTTGAAAAACTCCGAACAGAGCAATACCAACTATAGTTAGACCTGTTGCTAGTACACGCTTAGGATGGTGCAAGACAGCTGTGCCAAGCATATTGACTATTTTTTCAAAAAAACTTGGCTTAGTAAAGGCGCTTGAATTCGCATCCCATTTCTTCAAACCGATAACAGAAGGAAGAAGTAGCGAACTCAAAAACCACGCCCAAAAGATACCAATGGACATTGAAATACCATAACCTATCAAGGGCTGAATTGGAGACGTGGTCATAATTAAAAAAGCTGAAATGGTCGTTACTGTTGTAATAAAGATTGGGATAATAAGCGCATCCATTGTTGCTGCAACTGCCTTCCTTGAATCATTTTTAATTCGCATCTCTCTGAAAAATTTGGAAACAATATGAACGCCATCTGAATTGGCAATGGTTAATAAAATAATTGGCATAGATGTATTTGCTAATGTAAATAAGAATTTATTAGATCCTGTGAAATAGTAAATCCATCCCATCGCACCAACCATTGCTACTAACGATAGAACTATAACCATTAATACCATGGATACCCCAGCAATACTTCTAAGATTTAAAAGCAGAGTACAAATCATGATCAATAAACCAAAGCGCATTAAGCTGAATGCATCGTTACGTATCAATCCCGGCATTATACCTGAAATGTAAGCGTTACCGCCGAAGTGAACTTCGTAATCATGCAGAATAACGCCAGCTTCCTTTACAACTGTTCTTGAAAAATTGTCAAACGTTTCATTGCTATAAGGTTGCGCGGTTAAAGCAAAATATTCATTATTTTCACTGACAAATCTTTTTTTCAATGATGGATTTTTATCAAGATATTCTTGAATCTCATCAATCTCTTGTTGTGTAAGCATTCGCTCAGACTGTATAACATCAACCTCCATAAAATCATCTATGTTGTCAATTCGATTTGCACTGGTTAATGAAAACACTTCTTCAATATCATTTTTTGATTCAAGGGTTTTTGTCAAATCCCAAAGGGCTGCAAATGCCTTTGGGTTGAAGATTGACTCATTTTTTGAACCAAATGAAATATAAATTAGCTCAGTACTTCCAAATTCGTCTTGTATATCATCCCATGAAATTTTTGATTCAAGGTCAGAGGGTAAAAGCTTCATCATATCATCATCTATAATAAATGAAAAAGCTCCAATCCCAACAAATGCTGTTGCTAATAGAGAAAGAAATATTGATCTCAACGGGTGATTTAGACTTTGATTTATAAACCAACTTCGCATCGGATGGGAAGAGTATTTTTTATTAATATCGTTTGAATAGTTCATCAATAAAGAATTTGTCTTAAAAGGGGGTTTTTAAAAAATATAGAATGAAAGTTTTTTAAAAATCTATTTTATAGGTAAAAATTTAAATTGATTACGAAATCACCTTAAAGGACTTTTATGAAATTGTAAGAGAATGCGATAAATTTGTTTCACTGATTTTATGAATAATCCATTCAAACCCCCAATCGTCATTTTAGCCAACGGTAAGTTTCCTAAACATGAGATAGCCGTAAAAGCTTTTCGCTCTGCAGGAACTCTTATATGCGCAGATGGGTCCTACAATCATCTAGCAAGCATAGGCCTAAAACCGCATGTAATAATTGGCGATTTAGACTCAGTAAATGATTTAACTAATTTTGATGGGTTAATAATTAATGATTCCAATCAAAATAACAGCGATCTTGAAAAATGCATAGATTGGTCTATAATGAATGGTATTAAACAGGTAGCAATTATTGGAGCAACAGGATTACGTGAAGATATGACAGTGAATAATATAATGCTGCTATACCGATATTTTGAAAAAATTGATCTAAAAATCATCACGGATCACTTTACAATATTTTGTAATAATGGTAAAAATTCATTCCCTTCTTTCAAAGGTCAAATAGTTTCATTGATTCCGCAAAACAGTAATTGTGAAATGTATACGACCAATTTGAAATATGCATTACATGGCAATGTAAATAATTACACAAATCTTTCTTCAAATGAATCTTTGAACGAAACTTTTACTATTGAGAGCTCAGCGCCAGTAATTATTTTTTGCGCTCACCAAAATTTATAAAGTATGTCTTACTTAGATATAATAATTGTTCTGCTCTATTTTTCAGGGTTAATGCTTTTAGGTTTTTATAAAACCACTAGCAAAATTCAAACAGACCACAAAGGGTATCTACTGGCTGGAAGGAAGCTTAGTCTTCCAGGCTTCATTGCCTCGCTTGTTGCGACATGGTATGGTGGAATTTTAGGCATTGGGGAGAATGTTTATTTATACGGTTTACAGACATGGATAATTTTTGGTCTTCCTTACTATTTTTTTGCGCTCTTGTTTGCTCTTTTTTTTGCTGGTAAAATTAAAAATTCAAATACGATTTCACTTCCAGATCACTTCTATAATCATTATGGCAAAAATGCTGGAATCTTAAGCGCTATTTACATTTTCATACTTTCTAGTCCCGCCCCTTATATTTTAAGTCTGGGGTTTTTAATTCAACATTTTTCAGGTCTCCCTTACGAATTTTCTCTGTTAACAGTTTCGATAATTAGTATTTGCTATCTTTGGAAAGGCGGTTTAAGTGCTGTAATTCGAACAGACTATATGCAATTTATCCTAATGTTCGCAGGATTTGTTCTTTTATTATTTTTTAGCCATTTACATTCAAATCAAACTGAAAGCACAATTCTTCCCTTGCCCGACAATTTTTTGCATCCAACAGGGGGAGCTACTTTTCAGTACATTTTAACTTGGTTCTTTATTGCGCTTTGGACATTTGTTGATCCTGGTTTCTACCAGCGATGCTCGGCTGCAACTTCAAAGAAAACCGCACAAAAAGGGATATTCATTTCAATTTTATTTTGGATACTTTTTGATGGACTAACCTTTTTGACTGGAATGTATGCAAAGCTACTTATTGTTGATGCTCAACCTGTATTAGCATACATTCAACTCGCTGAATTAGTTTTGCCCAGTGTAGTTTTGGGAATATTCATCGCCGCGCTATTATCGGTTATAATGTCAACAATCGATTCGTATACGTTCATTAGCGCAACAACTTTTGGTAGAGATATATTATGGAGAGTTCAAATGAACCCTCAAAAGAAATCTATTGATGAAGATCAAGCAGTTCCATTGGTTAAAAAAGGTTTAATAGTTACCGGTATGATTTCGCTTATGCTCGCCTTAAGTATGCCGTCAGTTGTAAAGATATGGTATACTCTTGGTTCTGTTCTTGTGCCTGGCTTGATAGTTCCATTCGTTTTTTCTTTTCTTAATAAGAAATTGAATGTAATAACAATGATGGTTAGTCCTATTATAGTTAGTATTTTATGGATATTAATTAAAAATATATTTGGTAATTATCCTTTGAACATTGAACCTTTCTACCCTGGAATAACTACCTCAATAATTTTTGGTATTTTTGTATGGCTAAAGAAATAGAGCGTAAATTTTTGATTGACCACACTAAGCTGCCTAGCTTAAAAAATAGCGTTAATCTATTACAGGGCTATCTGTCTATTAATGATTCAGGCATTACTAGAATTAGAATTCATAACCAAACTGGGATACTGACTATTAAATCAAAATCTACTGGATTAAGTAGGGATGAGTTTGAATATGCAATACCCTATGAGGATGCTCAAAGATTGATTGAGCTGTCTGAGGGCACAATAATTAAAAAGACCAGAACTAAAATCGATTACAATAATAAGATTTGGGAGATAGATGAATTTCATGATCGTAACAAGGGTTTATGGCTTGCTGAAGTAGAACTGTCAAACGAAAACGAACACATCGAGATTCCACCATGGGTAACCAAAGAGGTCACGCATGAAAAATTGTATTACAATTCTTATTTATGCTTTAATCCATACGATTCATGGAGCTCATGAAATATCTCTTACTTATAATTCTTACAAGCTTTCTCAGCGGTCAGTCAGATTGGATTCAAATTCACGGCTCACGCCAATTTTCAATTAGTGGCGTAGCACGCTTTGAAAATGGTTACATTGTTGTTCATGACAATAAAAAGAAAAAACAGCCAAGATTAAGTTTTCTTGAAAGATCATACAAACTCAGAAAGCTGATATGGCCAGAACCTAATCTTCCATATGATCTTGAGGCGGTACACCTTATGCCCGGCTTTTCAAATAAGTTCATTGCAATGGAAAGCACTGGTAAGGCTTATATCTTTTTAGTTGATCCATTTGATTTTAGGGTTGAATTGCTCAATACTTTTACGCTTCCAGGCATAACAAGCAAAATGAATTTAGAAGGTTTTGCTGTGTATCAATCTGCTCAAGGTATCATATTTATCTATGGTGATCGCGGTTCTGAAAAGAGAAAATCAACTTTAATAACAAGTTTCTATAGCGCTGAAAAAAATAAAATCAATGTAATTGAAAAATTTATTATTGATCTCCCCGTTCCAAAAAAAGCAAAAAGAAATATTGGAGATCTAGCCATAGATAGAAATGGTGCAGTTTGGACCGCAGCCACTTCAGATCCAGGTAATAATGGACCATTCAAATCTGCAATTTATCAAATTGGCCAACTTAACAACGTTGGTACCTTTAATTATAATCATCCAACACTATTGAAACCGTTACTTATAGTTGATAATCAAAAAGTTGAAGCTATGACATTTGAAAATAATGAACTTATCCTTATGACAGATAATGAGAATTTTGGATCTTCACTTTTTATAATCAAAGAGGCATTCTAATGGTAAAAAGCTTAGTTCTTTCAATGCTTATTGCAATTCCGTTAATTGGTCAAACGCTTACAAATCACTCTGAAAAGTTAACAATAAAACGTAAGGTTTTTAATTTGAGTTCCTATGCAGATTTTGACTTTCGAACCACAAATGAAAGAGGATTTTACTACAGACATTTAGATATTGGAGTAAACTTTCCTTTAGCAAAAACATGGTCTACATCTGTGCAATACAGAAATATTTATACAAAAAAGAATGGGGAATGGAAGCTTGAAAAACGACCTAAAGCCCTAATCCAAAAAACAATTAATACAGCTGACTTCAAATGGGCTATTCGCTCGCTGCAAGAATTTAGGATACGATCAGGCAAGGAAGATGCATTAAGAAATAGAATTCGCGTAATGGCTAAATCAAACAATGATTGGAACGGACTTAAGCCTTTTGTTGGTAATGAATTTTTTTACGATATGGAAAGTAATGACTATAATAAAAATTGGTTTGTTGTTGGTTTTGATCTTTCGAAAGTTGATTTTTCTTCACCAACAATTTATTACAAACATATTTCTGACTATATTGATGGAAAATGGGTATTTACTTATACTATGGTATTTAAGATTACTATCTAAATAATGAAGATTTTGATATCTCACTTACCAAAGAATAAATGGTGGGGACATGGAACGCCAATTTACAAGGATAACCCAGCGATGCGGCAAGGTATTGTTCCAAATCAAGAATTGGTTGAAATAGAAATGTATATCTTGACTCAGCTTTTCAATCGCTTGCCAATTGATGTTGTTGAGGTTGATTTCCCACAATTTTTAGATCAACAAAATCTAGATCAACGCCAACATGATTTTGTTTTTGTAAGGGACCTTTTCATTAGCAATCAAAAAGGGGAAATAATCATTTCGAAATTCAGCGAGAAGGCCAGGCAAGTAGAAAGCGACATCATGGAAGTAATGCTTGATTCAATGGGATATAAAACCGTTCGAATACCTGAGACCATTAATGCCACTGCTGAAGGTGGAGAGTTTTACTATTGCTCAGGTCAAAAAATACTTTTTTCAGGTGCATGTAGAAATAACATAAGAGGTGCAGAATGGGTAGCCCAAGAGTTCAATGTAAATGAGCTTGTAATACTCAAATCTAATGTTTTTCATTTAGATACGCTTTTCACTCCTGTTATAGATAAGAAGAATAAGTTGCGTGGAGTGGTAGCATGTACTGAGCTCATGGAAAAAGACTCAAAGATTCAGCTCAAAGATTTTACAAATCGGTTTGGAATTGATCTCGTCGAGGTTGATGTTGAAGATTCTATAGGCACCGATCAAGCCTTAGGAGAATTTGCTGTGAACTGTTGCCCGCTTCCAGGATATTTAATTGGCCCAACTCGATTTCGATCTCTTGAGGTTAACCAGCTACTTTCAAAGCTTGATGTGATGCATATCACAGTTCCTACCACTCAATTTCGACTTAGTGGCGGTTCGGTTCATTGCTTAACAAATGAACTATAGTTTATTAAAAAGATTTTTTTTATATCTAAAAATAAACAACATGATAATTCCTGCAACATTTGGATACCATACTGCAGGATGCGACCAAGAAATTCCATCTACTGATAATGAAGTAAGAGGCCAAAATAACTGAACTGGAAAGAATTCTTTAGTATGGAATGGAAAATCAAGAAGAATATGAAAAGGCCATGCTAGCAAGGGCCAGGTTAGTTTTGGTTTCAGAGCATATACTATTCCTATGACGGCAAAGGATACAATGAAACTATGCGTTATATTATCCATAGCATATACCCATTGAGGGATAGGTTCTAGCTGTTTTAAGCTTTCAAGATTGGGAATTCCAGAATAACTCAATGTACCTGTAATTATTTTAATAAAAAAAAGGGCTCCAAATGAAGCTAGATCTGGCATTGCTCCTATTATTAAAGCTAAACGGCCATGGCCTCGATACCCAAAAAGACCCTTCCCCCAAAGAGCATGGCTAAGAGTATCCAAGTTTATATCCTATTTATTCTTGATCGGATGAATATTTTCCTAAAGATGCTAAGCTATTTAATTTAGCGCGTTTAAGAAAAGCATCTTGAGCTTTGGTGACATTTTCATCTTTTCCTTGCCAAGCTTTAAGCGCAGGCTGCTGAAGGGCGCGACCATAAGAAAAAGAAAGGTTCCATGGTTTGTTATCACCTAAAATCTGATTCATGGCATTCAAATGAGCAGTAGCGTCTTCATCTGATTGACCTCCAGAAAGAAATGCTATACCGGGAACTGCTGCTGGAACGCTTCTTAAAAAGCATTGCACCGTTGCAGAAGCAACTTCATCAACACCAGCTCTTTCTTGTGAATCGTACCCAGAAAGTACCATGTTAGGCTTGAGAATCATTTCCTCAAGTTGAACGCCTTGAGTATAAAGTTCATTAAATACGGTACGTAAAACTTCTTCAGTTACTACGAAACTGTCTTCGATATCATGTTCTCCATCCATTAAGATTTCAGGTTCAACTATTGGAACAATATCGTTTGCCTGACACAAAGCAGCGTAACGAGCAAGCGCATGCGCATTTGTTTGGATACAATAATCGCTTGGATTGGTGGCTGTAATATTAATTACCGCTCTCCACTTCGCAAAACGAGCCCCAAGCTCTCTGTACTCTTTTAGCCTTTCATCAAGGCCGTCAAGGCCTGAAGTAATTTTTTCATCTTCTGTACCTGCAAGAGAATGCGCTCCAGCATCAACTTTAATTCCAGGTATTACACCTAAAGAGGTTAAATACTCAGGGTAAGGAGAGTTATCTTTTAACGAAGACTGTCTAAGTGTCTCATCGTACATGATAACACCGCTAATATATTCTTCAAATCCGTCTGATGAAAAAAGTAGGTCACGATAAGCATTGCGAGTTTGTTCAGTGCTTTCTGTGTCTATCTGATCAAATCTTTTTCCAATGGTTCCAGTGCTCTCATCTGCAGCAAGTATACCTTTTCCAGGGGCTACCATTGCCTCAGCAACTTCATTTAAATTATTTAGATTTAGACTCATAATTGTTTCCTATGTTTTATTTTTGTTGTCCAATATCGGATAGCAAGGTTTTAAACCAATCTTCATTAATATCGAATGGCTTACCTCCTTTTATTCTTTCAAAATCTATTAAGTTCATCTGGCTGTTTTCATCATCCAAACCAACAACTCCGCTCTGTCCATTTAACGCCATCTCAGAAGCGAGCTTGCACGATGCTTTAATTAATTTTAAATCTTTAGCATTTGGAGCTGCGCTTCTTGCAAAATAGCCACTTTTTTGAACCAAAGTTTTTTCAGCTTTTAGTTCTTTTGTTAATTTTTTTGCGAACCATTGACCAGGATTTATTGTATCAAGAGCAACATGACCAAAAGCATCTCGCTCAACCGAAGACCCTGAAGCCTCTATTTGTCTAATAATTGCTTCGGTCCCTGCACCCTCACTTAAAAAAATATTTACTGAATCTTTCTTATTCATCGTCTCAAGTAGTCGTTCACACTCTATATCAAAATTTATGTCAATTTCTGGCACATAAATAGCATCAACATCCCACCGAGATCTTTCAATAAGAATCTCAGGGAGAAACTCTCTTTGAGTCAGCCTATCGCGATATTCTTTTGCTGTGAATGCAGTAAGCCATCCACAATTTCGCCCCATAATTTCATGAATGATGAGTTGACGAGAACTTGTCGTGTTTTCATTTGAAATATTTTCAAAGAAAACAGCGCCTTGTTCAGCTGCTGTGAACGCGCCAAGAGTTTGTTTTATAGGATATACATCGTTGTCAACTGTTTTTGGCAAACCGACAACAGTTAAATTGTAATCATTTTCTTTGAGATAGAAAGAAAGTTGGGCGGCCATTGTGTTGGTATCGTCTCCACCAATGGTATGTAAAATATTTACTTGATCGTTCATTAACTGCTCAGCTGCTACTCTAAGCGGGTTTTGACCTTCTTTTATAAATCCTTTTTTTATGCAGTTATCAACATTTGTTAGTTTCACCCTACTGTTTCCAATCGGACTTCCTCCAAATGTATCCATGATCGAGGTCTTGCTTTTTATTGAATTAGGAAATGTAATTCTTTCACCTGTTAGCAATCCTTTATAGCCATTTAAATACCCAATAAGTTCAGCTTCTGGAGCTGAGGAATTATAATTTTCTATCAGACTGCCAATCGATGATGAAAGGCATGGTGCAATGCCACCTGCAGTTAAGAATGCGATTTTCATAGATTTTAATTTGTCTTAATACTAGTTAAACTTTTGTAAAATACTTACTAAATCTACGATGCGATTTGAATATCCCCATTCATTATCATACCAATTAACTGTTTTGACTAAGTTTCCTTCAATGACCTTTGTGAATGGCGCGTCAAAAATTGATGAGTGAGGGTTTCCAATGATATCTGTGGAGACCACAGGTAAAGTTGAGTACTCTAAAACATCTTTCATTGATTTTTCTTGAGAAGCATTTTTTACACTTTCGTTTACATCATCAACGGTTACATTTTTTTTAAGACGAAAGACACTATCAACTACGGAACCATCAGGAACCGGCACACGCATTGCGATACCATCAAGTTTACCGTTAAGCTCTGGGAGGACTTTTCCAACTGCTCTAGCAGCGCCAGTAGTTGTGGGTATAATATTTTCCGCTGCAGCTCTACTTCTCCTCCAGTCTGAGTGAGGCACATCTGCTAATCGCTGATCATTGGTATAAGCGTGAATTGTGTTGATAACTCCATACTCTATACCAAAACTATCATTCAATATTTTTGCCATTGGAGCCAAGCAATTTGTTGTACAGCTGGCGTTTGAAATAATTTTATGATCATTGCTGAGACCTTTATCGTTCACACCAATAACAAGAGTATAATCAATCTCGTCTTTTGATGGAACTGTAAGAATTACTTTTTTTGCTCCAGCTGATAGGTGATCGTTAAGTTGTTCTTTAGTTCGAAAGATACCTGTTGACTCAATAACTATATCAACATCCAGATCATTCCATGGTAAATTAACCGGTTCTTTTTCAGCTAACATTTTTACAGTGTTATGTGAAGTTGTTAATAGGTCTCCATTAATCTCAACTGCATCTTTAAAAGGACCCATAACGGTATCATATTTAAGTAAATATGCCATAGCATCATTATCAGCTATATCGTTGATTGCTACAACATCGATATCCTTGATTGAGTTTAAAATTCTAAATACAGAACGACCAATTCGTCCAAAGCCATTTATTGCAACTCTCATCTTAAGCCCTTTCAAGTTGTGTATAAGATTCGGCTAACTCCAATATTCGCGAAGCAAATCCCCAGCCATTGTCAAACCATGCAACGGTTTTAAGTAGTTTTTCTGAAGCGATCATGGTTGCCTTGCTGTCAAACAGCATAGTTTCACCCCCACCGATTGCATCGCTCGAAACAATTGGGTCTTCTGTATAGCGAACAAGTCCGGCTAAATCACTGGTACTTGATTTTTGAAAGCTCTGATTAACATCTTCAATGGTCGGCATTTTTGTCATCTCTGTCGTCAAGTCGATACAAGAACCATTTGCAACAGGAACATTCATAGCAATTCCAGAAATTTTTCCTTCAAACTTAGGCATTAATTGTGCAACATAATCTGGAGCCCAAGTTTCATTTGGTATAATATTTTCTACTGCCGATCTACTACGCCTTAAGTCTGAGCGCACCGCATCCGCTAACGGCTGATCTGATGTATAAGCATGAACGGTTGTCATCATAGCACGTTCAATTCCAAAATTGTCATCTAATATTTTCATCATTAAAGCAAGAACTTGAGTAGTGGATGATGTTGTTGATATTATTTTATCATCTGCTTTGATTTCGTTTTGGTTGATTCCCTGAATCACAATTCTATCAATGTCATTGATTGGTGGTTTAGAAACAAGTACTCGCTTAGCTCCAGAATCCATGTGTTTTTGGAGCTCTTCTCTAGTTCTGTAGGCTCCCGTAGAATCAATAACTACATCAACATCAAAAGCATCCCAAGGTATGCTTCCTGGTGCCGCTCCTGGTAAAAGCCTTGTTGAACTATTACCATAGATGAGATCCTTACCTTTTAGGGATATGTCATCTTTCATGGCGCCATGAATCGAATCACGCATAAGAAGATAGTGCATCGCTTCAACATCGCCCAAATCGCTAATAGCTACAAACTCAAAGCGAGGGTCATTGTAACCTATTCGAAAAATGTTTCTGCCAATTCTCCCAAATCCGAATAATCCAATTCTAATCTTTTTAAATTTATTTTCTTCTAATTCAAAACTAGCATTTTCATCGTTGGGATTTATCCCATCTTTTGCATTCACGTGAACAAGTTTAAATCCACATACTTTGGACATTACTTCCAATGTCTTGGCTTTTACATTTTGTCCACTATTTTTTCTATTATTACCAAATGTAGCTCTAGTTATGCCCGTTTGCTTTTCCCATTCATAATCTGTCCATGGTTTTTTGCTGAGCAAATAAATAAAGGTTTCTGATCGATTCATAAATTTTTATCTTTTTGTTAATTATTATTAGACAAATATAACTCTATTATACTATATTATACTATAATATTAATAATAAATAGTATAATTAAGCTTATTATAATATAATAAATTGTATTTTAATGGGTAGGTATAAGATTGTAAAGTCTCTCATTCTCTCTCCTAACCTGAATGAATTACCTACCCATTATTTTTTTCGAATAGAGCTATAGTGGGTTTTTATATGCTGTATCGTACTCTAGTTTTTTGCGGTATGTTGAACCTGTTTTCAGATCAAAAATGTCGCACTCACTGTAAGGCTTGGAGTAGATATGGAACGTAATAGAGTTTTCGTCAAAAACATTTTCAACGGAATGGATATCCGCTGGCCCATCTAAATAACCCACCTCGCCCTTAACTGAATCTATCTTCGTAAGCTCTAATGGATCTTTTGAGATAAGATCGTAATTTGTAAAGAGCAATGATCCTCTCTCTACGCGCATAAAGCATTTCTCGCCTTCATGTCCATGAATAGGCGCCTTGTGTCCCGGTCTCCAGCACATTATTAGTATTTCAAAATCATCATCTTTATGAATCAGATGTCGAGTGTATTTATCATTGTCAAACAAGATATAATCTTGGATTTCGTTTTGAGGGAGTGTGTAATTTTCTAAAAGATCATAAACTTTGTGGTTTGGAAAGTTTTCTTTTGACAGTTCTTTGATGTTATGAATCAAATTGTCCATTTTAGTAATCCCAT
>CENO01021021.1_pt1 | contig 26626 bp, 26 predicted proteins | sample 530271 | NCBI WGS metagenome assembly CENO01 (sample SAMEA2619857, study PRJEB7988) | marine metagenome | biome: marine biome (ENVO:00000447); feature: surface water layer (ENVO:00002042); material: "saline water (ENVO:00002010), including plankton (ENVO:xxxxxxxx)" | depth 5 m | reverse complement strand
TTACTGTAGCACCATTTTTAAAAGAAGCAGTATGTGAAAGGAAACTACCTGTAAATGATCCCGTATATGAACCCGTTGGTGATGCTACACCTGTTAATCCAGAACCATTACCAATAAATGAACCACTTATTGTTCCACTTACAAACAAACTACCTGTTAAAGCTGTGCTACCACTTACCCTTAAAGCTAAAGCACTACTACCTGTTAAAAGTAGTGAACCTGATAAAAGAGTAGAACCTGTAATTTGGGTGCTTCCACTTTGTAGGAAACTACCTGATAAAGTATTACTTCCACTAACTATAAAACTACCCGTAGTTATATTACTACCACTGGTTATTAAACTTCCAGTTGAAATGTTACTTCCACTAGTAAATAAACTACCTGTAAAAGTACTACTACCACTAATTCTAAAAGCAGGAGCATTACTACCGGTAATATTTAAAGAACCAGATATTTCTGTAGAACCAGTTGGTGGAAATTGTCCTGAAGTACCAGATGAACCTGAAGTACCATTAGTACCATATTCACCTGTTAAATTAACATTCCAACTACTTTTAGTTCCCGATCCTCCTATTACAACAACATTAAGGGTCATGGCCCCAGTACCGGAATTATATGCTGTAACTTCACCAGTCATATAATTATCTGCATTACTAGCATCTATAATAATAGCATGCATTCCCACTAAAAAGGCCAAGCCAGTACCTGTAGTAAAGGTTTTAGTACCTGTACCTATAGTTAAGTTGGTTGAAGAAGTTGATTTATAAAGGTGACCATCTTGTCCCGAAGTACCAGATGTACCATTTGTACCTGAAGTACCTGAAGAACCTGATGTACCTGATGATCCTGAGCTACCTGAAGAACCCGATGTACCTGAAGTACCAGATGATCCGGATGTACCTGATGAACCTGATGATCCTGAGGTACCTGATGTACCAGAAGTTGATGATCTATCAGAAAAAGTTACAGCACCACTACTAGTGTTATATGCTAGTAGCATAGGAGCGGCTTCTGTTTTAGTTATACTACCACTTGTAATAGTAAAACTTCCAGTTATACCAACTGAACCTGAAATTAATATATCATTCGCGTCATCTCCTGAAAGGGATTCTATGACTCTTAAAACATGTTCGGCGCGGATTATACTTCCACTTGCAATGCCTGAGGTACTTATTGTAGCCATTTAACGTTATTTGGGTTTACCTAGGGTTATCCCTAATAAATATTAAACAAGACTACGAGTAATGCCCTCTATTACAGTTTCGGGTAATATTTTTTTAGTACATTCAAATTGGCGTGAAGTATCTTTATGGACTGGGCACCAATCCCAATCAGAAGCATCTAATTTAAAATTATTAAAACATGAATTACACACATCTTTATTAATAATTCTTTCTATATTAGTAGTAAATTCTGTCCAATCAGAACTAAATCCTGATATCATTACTACTTGCTTTTTTAAAGCCCAAGATAACCAGGCTAAACCACTAGAAACACCTATATATAATTCCGAATGATGTATTAAATTAATAATATCATTCATGGGAATATTTCCAGTTTTATCTATTATATTTTTAAATGGTTTTCCTAATGGTAATTTTCGATTTTCCCAATTATCATTATGTTTTTCCTTAGATATTAGTACTACTTTATAACCATTATTGTTTAAATAGTTAATAATATCTTGCCACCCCGTAGGATGTTGCCAATATTTGGCACCAGCTGATGCATGAGGTGAAATACAAACATATTTTTCTTTAATAGGACGTTTACTAATTTTATAATCTATTTTAGGAATAATTTCTTTATATTCTAAACCTAAAATATTAGTAGCTGTTTGTTGCAAAGTATAAGATTTAGGATCAAATGGTTGTTTAAATCCATCTAATTTATCTGTTTCATCATTATAAAACCAACCTACTTCATACATTGCATATAAATTAGGAATAGTAGAACCCGGTGTTACAAATTCTAGATCTGGGTATTTTTTTTCAAAAAATTTATTCCAAAAAGTAGAAACTATAACATTACAATTATGTTTATTTTTGAATTCTTGGACATAAGGAAACCATGCTAAAGTATCTCCTAAAGATTTAGAACCTAATTCTATTAATACTCTTTTACCTGTAGCATTATACTTATGAGAAATAATAATATTTCCAAAATTATCTTTAACTCTTATTTCCCAATTAATAAAATACCTATGGAATGTTTTTCCCCAATGGTCATTTTTTAATTCGGTTTCATATTCTATTTTACCTGTATCTTGATTTACAAACTCTACTTTATAAGCTTGTTTAGCATTTCTTAAACATGCATAGGGCCCATCTACAAAATTAACTTCTAATCGAGGTTTTGTATTTTTAGGTTTTAATTCTATTTGTAATAATCTATTATATGCTTTTTTAGCTTGATTTTTCCAAGAAAATTCATCCCTTATAACTTTAGAACGTTGTAAATGCCATTTTTTCCAAAGATTATAATTATTATATGAATCTTTTATTTTTTTAACTAAATCTTTAGTATCGGGAGTATAAAAATTACCAGGTATATTATGTTCATATGATAAATTTTGATTATTAGTGGCAGGTTCTTCACCTAAAATATCTACTCCTAATCCTTTATTTTCTGTAAATTCTAATTGACCTGAACATTTAGTATAAATTGATGGAGTTCCACAAGCTAATGCCTCAATTAAAGGTAAATTCCACCCTTCCGATCTAGCACATGATATTAGTACATTTGCATTTTGTAATAATTTAATATATTGTTTCCTATCTAAAAACTTTAAGATTTTAATTCTGGGATCCTCTAAATTATAATGCTTTAATCTTTCCTCCGTAGAATTCATACCATCTACAGGATAAGGATTTTCAACATTTAATAATAATTCTACTTCATCATTATTAGGAAATGCTTTTAAAAAACCTTCTATACTTTCTTTAACTCCTTTTCTATAATCCCATCTACCTACTATTATAAAAGTAAATTTATTTTTTTTCTGAGGTCTAGAAGTAGGTTTAAAGGTTCTACCATCTACTCCTTCAGGTATTACAAATATTTTATTAGCTGGGTATCCTTGTTTAATGGAAATTTGTTTTTGCCACTGAGTAGGTACCCATAATTCATCTAAAGTAAGTAATTGTTGAAAAAATTGTTCTGAATATCTTGTAGATTCCCAAACATTATAACCTATTCTGTATCCATCATAAGCATCATAAAAATAATGATGATCATGTTCTTCTAATATTATATCTATATCAGATATATAATCATTTTTATGATAATATATAGGACTATCATATCTTTCATGATGACCATCCCATAAAGTTTGCAAATGAAGCATTTTTTTCATTTGCGGTGTTATATAAGGTTCTTTATTATGAGGAGTATTACTAATTCCACTCCAAGATTTTCCTACAGTAAAATTTCTAACCTTAACAGGTGTTAATTTATCTAATTCTGTAAAAAAAGATTGCGCATGATTAGCATAACCAGTTGTACCTATAAAACTCGTATGAGCTTGGATATTCATACTATAATATAATAACCTTTTTAATTTAATCCTAGAAAGCTCCGATAGTTACTTTTTTCCATTGATGACCATCATAAAATGCTAAATTTGAACCTGTTACGGCTAATGAACCAGAGCCTATTCCACTTGTTGGTAATGGATGAGATGGTGCTAATGCTAATACATGTGATGAGCTTATAAATGCCGAACCTGAGATTTCTATTGATCCACTTATAGATGTAGAACCAGTAGTAGGTACTACTTTAGTTAAATTTGAACCATCTCCTGCGAATGAACCAGTAAAAGATCCAGTAGTTATTGAATTGTGTGAATCTATAACTGTAATTAAATTACCCATTCCATTACCATGGGATGTACAATAATATTTTAAAGAAGCTGATGTTGCGAAATTGACATCAAAATCAACATATGCACCAGCGCTACCTGCACTACCAACTGTAGTTACACCCACTGTATAGGAAGTATCATCTGGTAGTCTAAATGCAAATGGATGCCCACCATTAGTTGAATCTGATAGATCAAATCTATATAATTCTCCTTTATTAAGTGATAATTTTGGAGCAGTTACTCCATTAAATGCATATTTATTTCCTCCATCATCAACTACTGTTACAGGAATTACATTTGATGTTACTGCCTCATCTGCTTTGTCCGCGTAACTTGCCGTAACTGTAGAAGCTAATCCATTAGCTCTTGTAGCAACAGAAGATGTTTGGGCTAATACTGCTGTAGAAGATGAAATTGCTGATACTGCAGATAAACTGGAACCATCACCTTGGAATGAACCACTAAATCCAGCACTTGAGGATACAGCTCCACTTACAAATAAACTTCCTGTAAAAGCACTACTACCTGATACTCTAAAAGCCAATGTAGAACTACCTGTAATAATTATCGAACCAGATATTTCCGAAGAACCTGTGGGTGCAAATTCCCCTGAAGTACCCGAACTACCAGAACTTCCTGAACTACCTGAACTACCATTTGTACCTGAAGTCCCCGATGAACCCGAACTACCATTTGTACCTGAAGTACCTGATGTACCTGATGTACCACTTACTCCATCTGAACCATCCGAACCTGGTTGGCCAGCCAAATCTACATTCCAACTACTAAAAGTACCACTACCATTAGTTTTGGTTACAGTAACACTTATTGCTCCATTCCCAGAATTATAAGCTGTTATTGTACCTGTTACATTATTAGCTGAATTTGCTGTAGAAACAAAAGTAATAAAATTACCTGCTACATAAGCTAAACCTGTACCTATAGTTACACTAATACCTCCAGTTGCTATTGAAATACCACTTGAAGAAGTGGATTTATAAAGACTTCCACTTGAACCAGAAGATCCTGAAGAACCTGAGGAACCTGATGTACCATTTGTACCCGAAGTACCTGAACTTCCTGAGGAACCACTTGTACCACTATTACCTGAAGTACCTGATGTACCAGCTGCCCCATCTGCTCCTGATGTTCCACTAGTTCCCGATGTACCTGATGTACCTGATGTATGGCTAGTATGGCGAACATCTCCCGATGCTGTATCATATGCTAATACCACAGCATGATTAGAAACTTGTACTATACTAGAGGTAGCTATTCTAAAACTACCTGATGCATTTAATGACCCTGATATAGTAATATCAAAAGGTCCTGTTTCACCATTTAAGGCTTCTATTGGTCTTAAAATGTGGGAAGGTTCTATTACACTACCACTTGCTATTCCTGAAGTACTTATTGTTGCCATATATAATAAATATATATTAGATTATTGTTTCTTTAAATACAGTTTTAGTAACATTATATGATTTAGGACTAGGTCCTGCCATTGCAGCATTAATACCACTAGGTATAATATATCCATTAACTAAAACATTCATTGTTGTTCTATTTGCCCTATCACTTCCATTTTCTAATAATACTGGGGTATTAAATGTATCTATATTAGCTCTAAACATAAATCTTTCAGGGTCACCCCAATATGAGCGAGCTGCAAATTCTACAGCTTCAGTAATTTCATTTGCCTGTTCTACATAATCAGTAAAAATGGACATACTATATGTTATATCTATATAATCAGGAATGATACCTAAAATATATTCTTTTTGTCTTTTTTGATTTTGTAATACATTAAAATTATCGTAAATATTCCTTTTAGAATATCCAGTTTCAAAATATTTTAAATTATTTACTTTATTACCATCTAATTTATTTCCTATAGTATTATTTTTAGTAAAACTATCTCTTTTGAACATTACAAGGGGTACCATTGTTTTACCATTTTTATCCCTGTAGAAACCATCCGCTTGCATTGATTTCCATCTTTCTGGAGAACCATATATTATAGGTACAGATAATCTCCTATCATTTTGAGTTATAGTAGGCTTTATTACATTTTCTAAGTAAAATAAAATAGCACTATCTATATCTTTTAAACCTATAGATATAGTTTTATTTTTATCATCATCCTTTAAAGATACCTCTAATGCTCTATTAATTTCAGGTTGACCGGGTTTTAAGGGTAATGAGGGAGGAGCTTGTTTAGGTAATACCTCTTCCTTAGTATCAGGATTTACATAAGGTTTTTGTAGCTTGGACAAAAACTCTCTTTTAGTATATGGTCTAGGTTTAAATTCCATTATATACGTTGTTCTTTAATTCCTAATCTTTCTGGTCTTGTATAATGACATGTTATTATTATAGATAAACTTGCTCCAAAATCATCTACTGTATCACTATAAGGATATAATGGATCTTTTCCTACTAATAATTGATTTTCTACTAAATTATCTACTTCATAATAGTCTTCATTCCATAATATAGCATCTCCTATTTCAGGAACTATATTAGCATCAACTAAATCTTTTCTTATAAATCTTACTGTTAAAGGTCTATTTCTATCAACCCCAAAATCATCATTTACTACTTCTTGTTCACCTCTATCCAGTAAACATTTAAGTAAAACAGGGCCTAACCATGTTTTATTTTGCGCTTCTCCATATATGTTAGCAGGAGTGTTTTCTAAAACAGGCTTGTAATATCCTACCTGTTGTTCAATAATATTATGAAGGAGTTCTTTATTTAATCCTTGTATAAGTAAAGCATCCTTATTTCTTCCATATAGTGCCATATTATGCTATATAAATTGGTAATGGAACTTGATCTAAAGTTTTACCCATAGCATCTGCTTCCTCTGCTTTTCTTTGTAATTGTAATTTTCTAGAATTTTCATCTAAATCATTTCTAAGTTTTTCAATTAAAGCTGCTTTTTCAGTTGTAGCAGCGGAAATTAAATCACCCTGATTTAATGAAACTTCGGCTCCAGGTATAGGCACCTGCTGATATTTTCCTCTTACATATCCTAATAATTCTTTAGCTAATGCTAAGGTATACTCAAAAATCCAATAACGACCAGGAGCATTTATATACTGATAAGTAGGATTTTCATATGGTACATTAGATATGTCTGTTACTAAATTTTGTCCAGCAAAATCAGATCCTGTAGGAGCATTTCTATCATTAACCTGAATATATTGTATGAATAATTGTCCTTCCTGATTAGGTATAGGGAATATTCTTAATTTATTATTAACTAATTCAAATGTAAATGCCGATTTTCTAATTGTATCATTTAATTCTATGGCTTGTATTACAGATACATCATAATAAATTGGCATTAATAAGAAATTAATAGCAGGAGAATAATTTCCAAAACCAAACACATCTAATAATTGTTGTGAACCATACCCTGTACCAGCATATGGATCAAAATATCTTACTATGGCAGGAGTATTTTGATAAAACACTTGTTTTACTTCAATAGAACCAGTAACATTTTGAGTATCTTTCCAAACATCTAAATCGTATTCCTGTACTGAAGCTGTTAATGGTATAGAACCCGAATACCAAGTTACATTACCACCTGCTCCTGCTTCAGAGCCATAATTATCGGCTATTCTAATTATATTTCCTAAATTAGGATTTATAACATCCTGATTATGTGCTGAACCAGTACTAGTGGCTTCTAAATTTAGAAAATTATTTCTTATTTGGTATAAATAAACTTCATTACCATATGTAGTTACTGCTTCTTCAAAACAAGCATAAAATGAACCACTGCCCATTTCAACATCTACTGTAGGATAACCTAAACGAGATGCACAAAATGATGCAACTTTATCAGCATCAGTTTGAAAATTAGTATCATAATCATAAAAACCAAAAGGAGTTTGTCCTGGAATGAAAGAAGATGAACCGGGATATATGATAGGGTTTTGAGCCATAGTATGTTTTTATATAAATATTATAATGATTTGCTTATTTTGGGTTTTAATATTTCAAATTTACCTTGATCATACCTTTGAGCATGTACTATAAAGAAACAATGTGGTGTTCCACAATCACACCCAACTTTTATTTCTTTTTTACTTATAGATTCTACAAAATGTAAACAAGCATTACCTATAGGAGTTAATTGTACTGTAATATCAACATCATCCGTTAAATCTTCCCAATAATCAGGTAAATATATGGTATTAGATGTTTTTAATCTACCTCTATAATAAATACCTCTTTCAGGTCCTTCTAATGAAGAATGCATTAACCAATATCCAGGTTTTTGAGGATGATTTATTCTAAAGTTTTTAGTAGCGGCATCTAATTCACCTTGTACAAAAACATCACCTAAAACATTAAGTACCTCTCCACTAAATGTGAAATCATTTACTGCATCTACACTTCCTGTAAAAGAACCAGTAAATGAACCTGTAGATAATGGTAAAGCTGAAGTACCTGATGTACCAGCGGTACCTGATGAACCCGAAGATCCAGAAGATCCAGAAGTACCAGAAGTACCCGCAGCACCAGTATCACCCTTATCACCAGTTACTAGAAAGGCAACTATTATATCTTCATTATTAGTAAAGGGACTATCAGCTGAATATCCTACATTATTTATATCTACTTTAAAGTAAAAATTATCAGAATCAGGGGCTAAATCTGATATTTGAAATAAAAGATATTGTGAAGGATCCGTTTTATTAGATATTCTTACATGACCTTTAATAGTAGAAGTAGCGGCATCAATAGTATTTAAAAATGAAATTATACTTGAACCACTATCATCTACATTATCTATAAAAAGTTTAGTACTTGATCTTTGGGGTGAAGTATTATTTAATTTTAGTTTACCATTACCCGGATCATTATCTACTGGACTAGCATTAAAAGTGAAATCAAAAGCGGCACCTCCAAAATTACCATCTTGTCCTGATGTACCTGAACTACCAGAACTACCAGAACTACCACTTGATCCTGAACTACCATCTGTACCTGATGTACCATCCGTTCCTGAAGTACCTGAACTTCCCGATGAACCTGATGTACCTGATGTACCAGCATCTCCTTGAACTCCTGATGTACCCGATGAACCAGATGTACCTGATGTACCTGGATTACCTTGTACTCCTGAAGTACCAGAACTACCCGAACTACCTGATGAACCCGAACTTCCTGAAGATCCCGAAGTACCATCTTCTCCTACTCCGGATGTACCTGAAGATCCTGATGATCCCGATGAACCAGAAGAACCATCAGTACCAGAACTACCTGATGTACTACTAGAACCTGAAGTACCTGAGGTACCCGAACTTCCTATTTCTCCGGATGTACCGGAACTACCAGATGTACCAGATGTACCTGTAGCACCTGGATCACCTTTAGGACCAGGTGTAGTTATATTTACTACTCTAGAAGTTTCTTGAGTTAAATTTACAGATGTACCAGTTTTATTATTAGTAATAGTAATATTTCTAGTGTCTTCATTTATTACTATTTCATTAGCTGGTGGTGTTTGAAGATCAAGTTTTTGATTGGTAATATTAACCCCTACTGAATTAGGATCAAGGGTCTGTCCATCAACAATGACTTGATTGTTTGTAGCCTGTAGATCGAGATCACTGGCATTGGGTTTTATAGTGACTTTATTAGCCATTAAAATGATCCTGTAGTGATATTTTTAGATACTTGAACTTGTCCTTCTAGGATACGAGTTACTTTTGTATTAATACCACTACCTGATGCAATTTCTAAATCGTAAAAAGCCCTTTCGAAATCTAAATTTGAAGATGTTAAGTAAGAAATAAATATTCCTATTGATCCTGATTCTGGGGGGTTAGTACCTCCTGAACCACTTATATTTAATCCAGTACCATCACTATTTAAACTACTAGATAAAGTAAGATATAATTCACTTGAGCCAGTTTGTTCGGCTCTAAGTTGCATTCTAGCTTGATTGTCGGTTAGATCTATAGGAGTTCCAGATGCATCCTTATATAGGATTTCAAAATCGGTAGTAGCTCCTTTTTCAATTACAAAAGAATATTTTCCTGCGGCCATGTTTTATTTTATTATAAATATTTATCTTCTTTGTGCTCCACTACTACCGGCTGTTCCTACTATTTTATTTTGATCATATGCATCATTATAATAATCTATTAAATCTTGTACTACATCTGCTCTATTATTAGTAACTAAAGTAAGAGATTGCATTTCTTTTATTTTTTTAGCTCCATTATATAAAAATTTAAATCCAGAATCCTCTTTTTTCTTTAAATCTACCTGATGTGTATCACCACATACTATCATTTTAGATCCTTTACCTAAACGAGTTACTATCATTTCCATTTGATCATGAGTAACATTTTGTGCTTCGTCTACTATTACTATGGAATTAACAAATGTCCTACCTCGCATAAATGATACTGGTACAATTTCTATTTCTGATTTTTCTATATATCTTTCTACTTTAGATTTATCGTATAATAGGAACATATTTTGATAAATAGGTTGTACCCATGGATCCATTTTCTCTCTAAGATCACCAGGTAAAAATCCTATTTCTTCTTTTGATACTGTAGGTCTTGTAATTATTACTTTATCATACATTCGTCTAAAAAGACCATCTAAAGCTACATTACATGCTAATAACGTTTTTCCAGAACCTGCTTGTCCCGCTAGGAGAGTAATTGTGTTTTCTAAAATTTCAGCTTTTGCTTGTTTTTGTTCATCATTAAGTTGTATTTTAAATTTAATTGGGTTTTTTGGAATCCTTTTTGGACGATAAACATCGTCTGTATGAGGTTTACTTGACATAAACAATTAATTAAGGGTTAAACAATGTGAAAGAACGTCACATATAAATATAAAAAAAATCCCGCCTAAAAGGCGGGATTTAATTCAAGTATGTATGTTATCTTAGATTACATTCAATCCAGAAACATGTACTTTTCCATAAAATTCAGGTCTTACCATTTTCTTAGCGTATCTAGTCATAATACCTTTTCTTGGAGTGAAGGTATTAGGATCGTACACTAGAGGTGTCATGATTAATGGAATATATGGAGCATAAACAGCACCACTTTCTAGGAATTGGTTACCTCTAAATCCTAACAAGATTGTATTTTCAGTCATGTAAGGGTTTTTATAAACTTTATATCTAGAGTTTAATGCACCAATTTTCTGTACACCAAAAGCATAAGTTGCTTTAGCTGCATCACCATCACTATCAGCTGCAAATCCTGGAATAGATTCTAGGATAGTTGCTACTGTTGGAGATACTACCATAAAGTTAGCACCACCTCTTAGAGTTTTCTGATGTATGATGTTAGAAATTTTCTGCAATTTAATTCCAAGTGTTTGGAACCAGCTCATTTGTGTATAGTATACACCATCAGTATTTGATTCATAAGCAGTTCCAGCAGTGTTAATTTCCTGACCTACTTTAGCTGACCAGTTAGCTACGTTACTAGCAGGTACACTGTCAATTAACATATCTAGAATTTCTAGATCAATTTCTAGTGAAATATATTCACTTAAAATGTTTGTTAATTCAGCTTCAGCATCTAGTGAATGGAATGCATTTAAATCCTGAGAAAATTCTGGTGTCCATTGTGCTTTTAACTTACGTGTTTTAGCAGCAATAGTTTCACTTCTTAATTGAACATTAATCTCTGGGATATTAATTGCTCTTCCTGTTCCAGATTGAGAAGAATAATCAGCACCATCCTCAAAATCACCCCTTGCATTGTCTGCAGTTGTTTTAGAGAAGTGTACTACATAAGTATTACCATCTTTAATTTCAGCAGCTGAACCTGTGAAATAAAATCTTACATCAGTTGAACCAGCGACTTGTTTTGTGAATGCAGGTAATTGTCTGCTTTCTAGGATTGAACCTGAAGTCACTACAAATGATCTTACTGCTTCTAAATCTAGGTTTGTAGAAATAGATGCTGTTGTTAATCTAACGTGCTTGATTTCATTTCTAGCAACTGATGCTGATAAATCAGAATCAAAATTTACTTCATCCCAAGAAGATGAGTAAACAGTTACAGAGTTGATTGAAGATGAAAACTCATTAACTGAGTATCCAAATCTTCCTGCACCATAAAGACCACCTGAAGCTTCGTTACCGAAGTTTGAGCTAGTTTTACCGTACATAGATTCGCCATCTACAAATGGTTTTTTAGTTGTTCCATACTGGAAGTCTAGGTAAAATACAAGACCAGCAGGTAGGCTCATTGGTTGTACAGAAACAAATTCCTTAGCAGCAATTTGTCCGAATACTTTTCTTACCAATGGAAGAGCAACAGCAGCGTATTGCTCACCTGTTCCTGCAGTAAATGTACCACCTGTACCAGTAGAAGAAGCTTCTACTACAAGCTGTTTAGCTTGGTTTTCTAGTAGAATAGCCATATTACCTTTGTCGCCATCATGAGAGATACCTTCCAGTAATCCTGACTTTTCCCACTTTCCAGCAAGTCTAGCAGCATCTTTTGCTACTGAAGTGTATGGATTAGCGGTTTCCAATAATTGATTTACTACGTTTGACATTTCAAATATTTTTTAAATCGGTTAATTAAATAATTCCGGCTAGTTTTTGCATTCTAGACACGAAATCGTTACTTTCGACAATTGGTTTTTTAGGTGCGTTTCCAGTAGCTTTAGAAGCAAATGAACGAGATTCGTTTACTTGTTTCTTAGTTTCTGTTGTTACAGCATCCTTAATTGTCTCAAAAATGTTTTTGACTTCTTTTACAGATTCAGCTCTATCAAAAGCATTAATTACTTTAACCTTTTGGTTTTCAGTTAATGTTTTGCTTCTAAATAGTTTGTTAACGTAAAGAAGTTTAGCGTTAAGAAGATTGACTTCGTTTAGTTCTGATTTCAAAGTTTTGATTACATTAATAGCTTCATTTAATTCAGCTTTAGTTTCATCAACTTTTTCCTCATCTATTTCGATATCTCCGTCTCCGTCTCCGTCAACAGCAACATCCATGTCACCATCTCCGTCAACATCAACTTCCATGTCTTCTCCGCCTTCTCCACCTAGTACGTCTTGCATGACGTCCTTGATGATGTCTTTAAGTTCGTCCACTGTGATTTCACCCACTTCATCTTCAGCACCAGCTTCCTCTTCTACAGGAGCTTCTTCTGAAACAGTTTCTTCTTCAGCAACTGGTGCTTCTTCAGAAACAGGAGTTTCTTCAACAGTTTCGTCTTTCATATCCTTGTCTTTGCCATAGCCCTCTTCAGCAGCTTCTAGCTCAGCAAGTAGTTCATCCAGATCAATTTCTTCAATTGATCCTTCTTCGTACATGTCTTCATCTTTCATAGATTTTTTACCCATTTCTTCGGATACTTCATCATCAGATTCTTTCATGTCCTCTTTGTCTTTTGCTTCATCAACATCAGCTTTAGCTTCTTCGACTTCTTTAGCTTCATCTACTTCAGTAGTTTCTTCTACTTTAGATTCTTTCATGTCGTCGTCCTTTTTGGCTTCCTTCATGTCATCATCTTTTTTAGCTTCATCTACTTCTTTAGCTTCGTCCATATCGTCCTTATCTTTAGCTTCGTCCATTTCAGATTTATCTTTTCCTTCTTCTACAGCAGCTTCTTCTACATTTGTAGTTTCTTCTACTTTAGTTTCGTCAAGATCTTTTTCTTCATCTAGCTCTTCAGATTCTTCAGAAAGTTTCTTTTCTAGCATAGATTGAATTTGTGGAGTAAAAGCTTCTTCAAGTGCGAGTTTGGCATTTGCTAGAGCAGTCTCACGAATAGCTTTAGCTTCAGCGATAGCATCGTTGAAAAACTTAGTATTTGACATTATATTAAGATTTTGTCGGGATTACTTATTGGGAAGTAATATAAGTGTTATAATCTTGAGTGAGATAATATTAGATTATCTATCTTGTTATAGATAAATATATAAAAAAAATAAAAAATGGAAAATTGTTAACGAAGACAGCAAATGCCTGACTGAGTGCAAATAATATCCGAAACTATTTCTTGTAATTTTGAATATTTACTAGTATTATTGTAATTTCTTCCCTCATTTAATCCAACAGGTTTTACAAATGCACCATGAGTTGATGGAGTAGATACAAAATCCCAACATAATAATTCAAAATCATCTTCTACTTCAACTCTATTTTCACCTAATGGTTTTACAGAACCCATTCCTCTAGAAGAAATACCTACAGTAATGTTATTTTTAAATAATTCTTTTAAAATATTACCTGAGGGAGTAGGTAAAATTTCTATACTACCCATTAAATCATTTCCTTCAAAAAATAATTCTTTTATATTATGTGAAGCATTTTTTAAATTAATTACTGATGATTCAGGATGATCTAGTTCTCCTAATGCTCTATTTTCAGCAATAGGACCAGCAATATATTTATCTACTTCTCTTTTTAAAATTTCAAAGGGATATCTTCTTCCATTATGATTGAATTCTTCGGCTCTTTGGACAACACCTTTTACAATCATATTTTTACCACCCGAAACTGCTTCTGTAATTTGAGTTTTTTGGGGAGTAAATACGGAATACTCTATTAATAGATTTTTTGCCATATTACATATCCATATCGCCTACATTAACAACATCATCATCTTTTAGATTTGATGGAATATCAGCTTTAGTTTTAACATTAATAGTGGCTTCTTTTTGGGATTTATATGCTTCTAATCTATCTTTTAATTCGTTAACATCTACTTCGTATTTTTGAGCATATTTTTCATATATAGCATCTCTAGTTCTACCTAGTTCTTCTATATCTTCTTCCATTACTTTAGAAACTTCATCATAGTTTTCACCATGTTCACGAATTATTTTACCGGCTTTCTTTTTTAATGCTTCAACGGATTTAGGAGTTACTTCTACTACATCTTCACTTTCACCTTCCATTTTTGGAATTAATTTCTTTTGATAAAAATAAGGATCTTTGGTAAGATTTTTAAGTACTTTCTTTTGTGCTTTTAAAATTTGATCAGAAGTTATTTCTTCAACATTATTTCCTGTAGCTCCGTCTATTAATTTATTACCTACAGAATCAATAACTACATCTAATTCAAAATTCATACCTCTATTATATTCATATGGATTAACCATATCAATAGTTTTAGCAAAAATTTCTACTTCTTGTTTTTCTTCTTTAATTATACCTTTATTTTTTAAGATTTGTACTGAATCCTTAAAATTATTTACATTAGTTATGAAAGGTAAATTTGGATCACGACGAACTTCATACAAGAACTTCTGTTCTGTAATTTCGCCAGCTTTCAGTTTTTTGTATAAGTCTGTTGTTGTCATGTATATAAATATTTATCGTCCTTGTCCTCTATATTTTTTACTATAGTTTTTACTACTTTTTAATTTTGATGTTTTACTTTTAGCATGAACACCAGGTCTTTTTTTTTTACTTTTTTCCCTATGAGCAAAAACATTTACTGATCTTCTTGCAGCTGCCATTTACTCTGTTAATCCTTTAATTCTATTATTTAATTCTTGTAACTTTTCGGATATAGTGTTAATAGCATTACGGGTTCTTTTAAGATATGACATACCTTCATTACTATCTTTTAATTCAGATTTCATTCTTTCAGTATGTCCTACTACCTTAACTATTTCATCTATTTTTCTTCTAATTTCTCTAACAGCTCTATGTATTTGTTCTGTAGGAGTTCTTAATTTTGTTTCAGTTTTAAATTGACTGTAACGTGCTTCATTTAATTTATTTTTAAAATCACGTACTACTGGGTATTGGTCTTCAAAAGCATCTACAATTTCATCTTGTACATTTTCATCTCTAAGATTTAAAATCATTTGGGCAAAAATACTTTCACCTACTTCATCCGCAATTCTAGTTAAATATCTTTTAGAAACACCTAATTCTTCTGATAATTGAGATTCTTTAAAAATAGTAACACCACCACCCATATTAGGTTTAGCTAAATATCCATTTGCTTTAGCTCTTTTAATAATACGTTCTTTAGTATCATCGGGTAAAGGCATAGAAATAATAGCATTTCCATTTTCAATTTTATAAGGAATACCACCTGCTACTCTATCAATATTTTCCTTAGTAACAGGTTCATAAGCTGAACCAAATGGAGCAGATTTTCCTTTATGTTTAGCCTGTGATTTAGGATCTATATTTTCAGCCGTTTGAAATTTACTATATTCTTCAGGATAATTTTTTCTAATATATGTTCTATATTGGTTAAATAATCCTTTCATTCTATCAGCAATATTATCTATAGTAGAATCATTAGTTCTTCTATCTAAATCAGCCATTGCATCCTTTAAAGCATCAAATTTTTTAAATACTGAATCAAATGCAGGTACATAATCTATTTTCCAAGAAATTTGACCAGTTGTTGGATCTATTTTAGTTACAGTATATTTAACTCCCTTAGATGTTTCTACATCGCCCACTTTAAACTGACCTCCCTTAGAAACTTTAGCTAATTCTAAAACGGATGCTGCATCTTGCGTATCCATATCATATCCTGTATTATCACCAGCCCATGCCTGACTATCAGTAAAATCTTTAATAGGGTTGAATTTTAATTCTGCCATATTATCCTCAAAAATCTGTTTATAATCCATAAATTTAGATTTTCTATTAGGGATAGAAGGATTAGGTTTAGTAAAAGGTTCTCCTATTTCATCTTTTTTTATTTTAAAAGCTTTAGGAGTAGCATATTGAGCTCCAGTACCTGGTGTAAATGAAGCACCAGTACCTGTGGTGCTCATTTCTTTATTCAATCCTTTTATTTTTAATTTCATGCTTTTTCTATTTCATTGGAAAGTTCAAGATATTGTAGTAGCGCAACTAGGTGATCATCTTTTAACTTTCTAGATTCTAGAATAGGATCAATTAAATTTATAACTTCTTGGATTTTTATTTTTAGTGCCGGCTCCTCTATTTTATCTACGTTTTCTTTCAGCCTAGTAGATATACTCTTAAACTTAGAATTCAAAAATTCTTTAAGTTTGGGAGCATCTGTAGCACTATTTATGTATTCTTTTAATACTTCTTTTTGGTCCTTAGAAAGACCATCAAATTTAGTATTATATTTTTCTAACATTATCTTATATGTAAGCGCACGTGTACCTTTATCCAAAGACATTAATTCCTCAACTAATGGTGATAAAGACATTTTAGAATCAGGTGTAGAAGTAATATGTTCTAATATAGTAATTTTAGAAGTAATAATAGATTCGGGATTAGCAAATCCTTTATTATTAACTGATTCAAATAGTATATAAGTTGATGCTAATAATTTATAATTTTTAATTTTAGCTTGAAAAAAATCATTTAAATCAAAACTATTTTTAATTTCTTTAATTAAATTATATTTTTCTTTGGCAAGTTTATCTCTATCTAACTTTTTAGATAAATCCAAAACAGTAGAAAGAACAGAATCCGCTTTACTTTCAGATAAAGCTATTGAATTATTAACCGTTTGATATAATTTATTTTCGTCCGCCAATGAAGTTTTAGTAAAATATTTTTTTACTAATGAAGCGGCTTTAGAATTACCACTAGAAAGTGTATCAGCAGTAATTTTTCTTACTAGTAGTTCAAACAGAATACCAGTATTCTTGTATTTATTATGTTTTATTTTCATAAGTAGTGCGCTACTAATTATAAATATTAAACTTATTTAACTTCCTCACGAATTTGGTCTTCATCCAATAGTTTTTCACCTTCAAAAAGTGATACTTTTTGTTTAGGAAACATATTTTTTAGACTTTTTTCGTTTTTAGCGTATATAGCTTTGGTATTTATATTTTCTAAAGCTAGAGGTGAACCACTTTTGTAATTTGGCATACCAGGTCTATCTTCACTCCCTAAATTTGATTTCATTCTTGCTTGGCCTATAGTATCTTTACCTAAATTACCATCTTGTGTTCCATAATCGGAAGCTTTTTCCTTAGGACGACCTAAACCATCTAGAGCCTGTGAAGGAAACTCGGGATCATCTACACTATATCCTTTAGGTACTCCCTTACTTCCTGGGTATCTTCCTGCTCCATATAAGGATGCTAGGGCATGTGGTGTACCGTACGCTTCGCCGGATTCTGCTGGGTCATTCCCTTCAGCCGATATTTGTTCTCTACGGAATTGTCGTTTTTGGTCTTCGATTATTAAATCTCTATATTCTTGATATTGATCTTCACTAAAGTGGAATATATTATCATAAATCCAATCACTAGGTACTAATTTAGTTTCCATCATTTGTTGAGCTAGATCAACTTTTTCTTTTAGTAATGCTATTCTTTCTTGATCATAAATTATAGAAGGAGTAGTTAATGAAAGTTCAAAATTAGTTAATGCAGCTCCATCATACCCTTGTGCATATAAATGAACTAGTGCTATTTTAGTTAATTCAGAAACTAATATTCTTTGGATACGTTCTACTGTTCTAGCAAATCTAATATCTTCCGCGGCTAATGTAGCTTTACCTTCAATATCACCCTCATAACCTAAATAAGCTTTTGGAACCTTAAGTGCTGCAAATAATTTATCTCTTAAATAAGTTACATCTTCTATAGCAGCATAATCTAATCCTTTTGTAGTTTCTATTCTAGTAGTTGCATCTCCACCTCTTACAGGAATATAAAAATCCTCTAAGATATTTTGCATATTAAACTTTAAATTGTATTCACCAGAATTAGGATCAATATAAGGTGTTTTTTTCATTTTATTGATCATTCTTTGCATATAAGTTTCTACCTCATTAGGTGGTATATTACCTACATTTACAAAGAAAGTACGTTTTTCTGGGGCTCTTACAATTCTATGAATTAACATTGCATCCTCCATTAGTGTAGTTTGTTTCCAAACTTTTCTACCTGGTTCAAGATATGATCTACCATAAGGAAGATAATTAAAATCTGATAATAATCTAAAATGAGCCATTTCGTAATTATCAAAAATTACTTCATCACCAGTATTAACACCCATTCCAGGAGAAACTTGTTGAAAACCTAATGGATTTTCGGATACTGAATAACTAGGATCATATTTAAATTTTACATCAGATGGATTTTTAGGATCACCTCCTTCTACTCTTAGTATAGTGTAAGAAGAAAAAGGTACTACATTATATATACCAAATTTTTCGGATATTTCTAATTTTAAATAAAAATCACCATATTTTAGCATATTACGAGTCCAAGACCATAAATTAAATTCTATATTTAATACATCATAGAATAAATTATATAATATTTTTTGTACAGTTTCATCAGCAGATCTAATTTGTAATACCTCACCCATATCATTTCTTAGAGTAGATTCATCTGATACTATATCTAACGCAGAAGCAACAATAGAATCTGTATCCATTGCCTCGTAATCCGTGTATAGTTGAATTCTAGTGGATGGGAAATTGGTTTGCTGCATTGTATTATAATTCAGCCCACCTGTTGTACTATACAATTTATTAAATCTATCGTATAGTGAATTTGTTTGTAATTGTCCTAAAGATTGTATTTGGTTAGAATCAATTACTTTTAATTGGTTCCCCCCTACGTTTCTAATGACTACATCTGTAGAAAATAATCTTCTTAATCTACCAAATAATGAAGTATCTGCCATTTTTTAATTTATGTATATAAATATTAATTAATCCAGTAACCAGGATATATCTTCCTTGCCACCATATGGATTTTCCATTTCATATGGATTTTTAACTTGTCCACCTCCACTATATATAGTTGGAGCTTGATGATTAGTGGAGTGTATACCACCTAAAGCAGCACGTGCCATATCTAGACCTTGTTGTCTAAAATGTAATGCTGTATCTCTTAAAAACATAGATATACCAAATGCCATAGTTAAATCATCGTTATATCCTGATAATGCTTGTGCTTTACCATTTTTCCAAATAAATGTTCTTAATTCCTCTAACAATCGTTTAGAACGAATAGTTACAGATTTTTCATGAAGATACGAAACTAATTTTGAGACTACAAGTGGTCTCGTCTTTAAGGATGTAGTAAATCCAGGAATCATACCTTGTCCATTTTCATATCTATTAAGATATTGGTCTGCATTAGTCATGGAGACATCCATTTTAGGAGAGTAATATAAATTACGATATCCTCTATCTATTAATTGTTGTATTACTGCCCATCCTATATTAGCGTTTTCTACTACTAATAATGCATCATTATATTCAGTTGCTACCGCAAATAATAAATTTCCATAATCCTTTGTTTGTACTTGTGCCTTAAATTCCGCTACTTGTGTGGCTTCTTCTATGTCAAATACATGAAAAGCGGAAAAATCATTTCCATCACCCCTAGCAACATCAGCTACTACCATATAATCTCTTGAATAATCTGGTATTTGCCATACCCAAAAATTACCATCTACACCTCTACGCTCTGCGGGATCCTGTATGTATGTTTTTTCATAAAAATTTAATATATCTGGTTCTACCACAGTATCACCTGAAGTACTAAAATCACAATCACATTCTTGTGCTGCCATTCTAGGACCTAGTATTATGTCTTGTTCCTCTCTCCAATCCTGATTTCTTTCAGGGTGTACTGTCCAGGGTAATCTTATAGGTAAAAATGGATTTTCTCTAGCTTCAGCTTTAGTCCATGTTGAATGAAACCAATTACCAGTACCATAAGGTGTAGATAATGCTATACACCCACCACCAGTAGCTAGGGTTTGTTGTGCTGAGGAGAATATTTCTTCAATACCATCAATAAAAGCCGCCTCATCTATTAGTAATAAAGAAACTGCTTCTGATCTACCTGCGTCTGAACTAGCTGCTACTGCTTTAATTTGAGATCCATTTGCTAATCGTAATGATAGTTTATTATGTTCTACTGTTTTTATTTGTAACCATTGTGGTAATTGATCATAAGCAAATCTTACTTTAGTAACCATATTTTTAGCAGTCTCTTGTTTTGTAGCTATACAAAGTACATTTTTATCTTTATGAAATAACATCATCCATAAAGAATAAGCTGAACATAAAGTTGAAATACCTAACTGACGGGATTTATTGATTATAACATAATCTTCCCTATGCATATGATTTAAAACTTTTTCTTGGAAAGGATATAAATTAAATTTTATTCTACCCCTTTTAGGATGTTGAATAGTATAATACTTTTTCATAAAATACACTGGATCCTTAGCGCATTTTATAAATTCACTTTTAATTATATCTTTTAGATTCTCAGCCACTTTAATTTATCAGGACGGCTGCTCCTACTGCAACAAGAAGACCAGCTCCACCCATTAATTTAGTTCTTAATTTAGATTTTTTAAGTTCAGATTGTAATTTTTTACTTAACTGTTCTTGGGTATTAAATTGTTGGTCTTTTTTGTCTATTATAGACTGATAGTTTTCTACTTGGGTTCTTAAATTAGCAACTAATTCACCTTGTGTTAAAAGTTTATTATTAGTTTCAGTTAAAATAGTTTGCATAACCTGCATTTCATTGGAAAGACCATCAAATTGAATTAGGTCCTTAATTACTAAACGAGCTATAGGTTTAGTTAATTGAATCTGATTGTCTGTAACGTTTTGCGAAAAACTGTTCCAACTCATCATCACCGAAAAGATCAACAGCATCAAGTTGTTGCCTAGTTTCTTTTTTGATAACATAAATTCTAGTATTTAGTTGTTTAATTTTTTTATCTGACTGTTCAATAGCCAATTCCAAAGAATCAGCTTCTTTTTCAAGAAAAGTATTTTTTTGATGTAGTGAATCTACTTTTTTTTCTAAAGCATCTATTTTAGCATCATATTCTGATGTATCCACCTCATCTCCTCTAAAAATAAAAAATAGTAATCCGAAAATTACTAAAATAGCAATTATATTAAATATATTAGACTTTGACACCTTTTAATTTTTCATATTTTTTCTTAGCTGCCTGAAATTCAGGAGTAAGGTTTTTTAGCATTTGTAATGCAGTTTTTTTATTTTCTTCGGATTCGGATGTTTTATAAAGCTCAAGATGAGTTTGCATTTGTTTCTGAATTCGTTGAAAATCTTTAATTATTTTATCTTGTCTAGTAGCCTTTGCTTGTACTTTTTTATCGACAGTGGCACTGCTTTCATCCCCCGGAATTTCTAATTCAATATCATCTTCTTGTTCTGGGAGAACAATAGCCATTTCATTTACTTTATCTCTAATAATATCTACATGGTTTTGTATATAGCCATGTTCATCTACTAGATCTAAGCTTTGAGATATATCCATTATTTTATCAGCTATACCTTGAGCTTTACTAGCAAATTCTTTATCTACTCCATCTTTAGAAGAAAGAGCAATTTTTTCCATACCAAATAATGCATCATGTAGTTTAGCTAATGTAATTATAGTATCTTGTTCTTTAACAGAAGGCATACCATCAGTAAAATCACCAGCCATTATTCTTTTATACAAATTTTGAGCACCCGGACATAAATCAAAATGTTTAGTTTGATATCCGTAAATGTCTAATTCTTGTTTAAAGTCTTGTTCGTATAAGACAGTATTTTTCCAATTTTTTACGCTAAAGTTATCTTGCATGATTTTAGTTTATTATAAATATTTAAAATTCAACTAAATCTAGTATCTGCTCTATACGCTCACTAGTAGTACCTTTTATAACATGTACATTTTTACACCTATGACCATATGTGTTCATAGCTTTAATAACTGCGGCATCAATACTTTCTCTATACTTTAAATTAGTCTCTCTAATTCCATTATCTTCCATAGTAGTACCTATAGGATCTATATAAAATATGTAATCATATTCTCCTACAAATACTCTAGCATAATCTTCAAAATATTCTTTATCTTTAAAATCAATAGAATCAGCTAAATTAGTAAATGCTATAACATCTAATATTGTTCTATCCATTATAACATTTTCTTTCATTAATTCAGCTACACGCTCTGCTAAAAATATAGTTTGACCCTTTAATGTAGAATCAGTATTTAATGGAATACCTAAATCCATTAAGTATTTACTACGTTCAGTAGCAAACTCGTAATCTTTAAATTGTTCTAATTTTTTAAGTTCATTTACTAATGTAGTTTTACCTACACTCATTGTACCACATAAACCTATTTTCATATTATTGTTTTTTTAATAACCAACTACTTGATTGTATTTTTTCACCTACTCCATCTATTAAAGATACACCTAATTCTTCACATATCCTAGCTTCTGGTATAGTATCATTATTTTGATCTCCACCATTAGCAAAAGCTAAATTATGTGTTTCACTAAATATAGAATGTATTTCTTTTATAGACTCTATTTGGGTTCTATCTTCGTCAATGGAAATCATAGCAAAATCAACATATTTAATTGCCTTAACTATAATTAATCTTTCATCTTCTTTTTGAAATTCTTTAGAACCCTTTAAAAATCTTTGTAAATCGGAATTTACAATGACTATAAGCATATCACCTAGAGCTTTTGATTTCTCAAATAGCTCTAAATGACCTTTATGTATAGGGTTAAAATACCCAGATACTATTATTGCTTTTTTCATTAAAATCTAGATTGAACTTGAGGATTTTTATCTGGTGGAACACCATTTCTATCTCTTCTTAATTCCATCCATTCATCTCTAGTTTTCAAAAAGCCATATAAATAATATTCTGGTTTTTTCTTAAAACTTCTAGGGTATCTAATGGCAGGGCCATTCCAATTATGGAGTTTATTATCAAAAAATGTAATTGTAACTCCTTCAGGGGTTGTGATTGATCTAGTTCGCCAATCGTCTTTCTTTTTAGGGTATCTCATAGACATATAACATAACATTTAAAATTAACGCGTAAATATACGAAAGATATTTAAGGTATCCAACTATTTTTTACGAGATGTTTTACCTTTCAAATATGCATTTTCTTCCTCTAAAAATTCAATTTTAACTTTTAAACCCGAAACTTCAGATGATAAACTAGTAATAGTTTCTCTCATTTCATCTTTTTCTTCAGAAGATTCTATTAATAAACACTCTAATTTAGCAACTCTAGCTTGCAAATCCTGAATGAAATTTTCGTTAGCTTGTTGTGGATTACCCTCCTTAGCGGATTTTAATCTTACTTTAGTTTCATAAAATCTCCATGCTCCAACACTACCAAGTGCTGAGATTAGGGCTATAAGTAAATGGATAATGTTTTCTTCCATATTGAGGTGTGTAAATAAATATTAATCATTATTTTTATTTCTATATTGAGTTAAAACCTCATGGCGTAAATCTAAAAATAATCTTATTTCCTCAATTTTATCCTTCTTAGAAAAATCCGATTCGTTATAATTAAATAAAAAATATAAATTTATAGCGTCAAGTAATTGCTCTAATTCAGTATTAGATAAGGCTTTCGGCAACGAAGATTCCTTGTGCTCCGCTGACAGTAATTCCTCTAGCTGAGAGGGCATCTCCGACGAAATGGATATTTTCATATTTAGTTAAACTTAAGTTATTATAATTAACTAGGGGTTCTGGTGATAAATATTTGACCTCTGGTATGTAAATGCCCCAATCGTGTCTTAAAGTTGGAAATACCTTTTTCATATCCTCAATAAAATCATCAATATATTGAAAATACCCATTAAATTGATTACGAACTATATCCAATTGATCCCTATTTATCATAATAGATGAAACATCCGCACCTTCAGATGTTTTAGATGGCCTTCTGGATGGGCTAAAATATAAACCTGTCCCATCTTTTTGTATAGAATTAACTACTTTTCTGGACCAAGCAAATGGTTCCTCTATACCTTGTATTTCCATTAAAATACCAAAGTTAGTCATATCGTTTCTAAATGCCTCATCTTTTTTAGCGTGACCATTATAACTGTGATCACCATAAGTTTCCTCTACTGCAACATAAGCGGCATTATTATTAGTACAAAATGATCTTAATGATACACCTTTATCTTCAAATTTTCTATATAATTTAAAATCATAAGATACATCAATTAATTTTTGGAAGTGTTTTTGTGGTGCTTCAAATCTAACACCTATTTGAACTGATTTAGGTTCTGTAGGTAATTCATATTTATCTGCTAATTCCTTACCAAAATCAATACCAGATTTACCTACACCAAATATTAATTTATCATATGATCTAATAGTTTGTGAGTTTTCCGAATCCGCTCTTACTATACTATCATTAAAATTAATATCAGTAACTTTAGTTTCCCATAAAAATTCAACACCATTATTAATTAAAAAATCATACCAATTTTTACCTATTTCATGTAAATAATCAGTACCTACGTGCCAAACTGGAAATAAACGTAAGCCAAAATATGGTTTAATAAAATCAGGTTCAGCTACTGGGTTAGAACATTGAACCGCTTCTGGTTTAGGGTGGAAACGTTTAAAGTTTTCAATTACTTGATCCATTAATTCCATTGCTTTTTCGTCTCCACAATATTTTGAAAGTTGACCTCCAATAGAAGTGTGGTAAGTCAACTTTCCATCAGACCAACCTCCAGCACCCAAAAATCCTGTCATTACCTCTTCGTATGGTCTTTCATATGGGTTTTTACCCATATCAATAATGGTAATTTTACCTTTAAAATTATTATCAATTAGTTTAGTGGCGGCATTCACACCTGCTACACCTGCTCCAATAATTAATATATTCATTTACTACAGTTTTATATGTTAATATACGAAAAAAAAGCTGTGGCTCCAATAATTGGGCCACAGCTCCTATATTTTTTTAAAATCGACTGGCTATGAATCAGTCTATAAGTTTTTTATTTACAAGATTACAAATCCTTGTTGTAATTTAGATTTTACTTCTTCTCTATCCATTGCTGGAACTGCATTACCGCTAGAATCCATAGTAAAGATTGGTTCTAGTTCTTTTGTAATATCATCATCACCTAATGTAGGTGTAGCAAATAATTGAATATCACCATTATCATGAATTTGGGCATAACCCATATTACCAACAGCATAAATACCAGGATTAATTTGTCCTATCATGTCATAATTAACTCCATCTTCATTTTCTTCAGAAAATTCTTTTTCATATCTAAATTCCGCAAAGTCTTCTTTTGAAAAATTATCATACCATTTGCTAAATTCTTCCTCGTTAAATTTACCACCTTGGGGGCCAACTATTCTATCAGATAAAAAATCATAATAACCAGCACCACCTGATCCAACACCACCTAGGATACCATCATCAAGATTAATTCCCGCTTTAGTTATAATATCTTTTATATCCTTTAATTGTTCCTTTAATAAGCGACCTTCCGCTAAATATTTTTTAAAGTTAAAGTTGTCCATTTTATTTTATTTATTATAAATATTAAAAGGCCTTAACAAATATGGCACTATCTTTTGTACTTGATGCCGCATAGTTTATTAAATCATTAACTATTTCGTCAGGGTCCTCTGAGTTGTTTATAGCATTAACTACTTCTAATGCTAAATATTTTGATATTCTATATAGTAAATTTTGATTTGGGGTTTTATCTTTATTATCAAAGTTTTTTTCAAAATCACCACTATCTAAACCTTCTGTTGAATTCCATAATGTTTTAAATTTAGATTTAAAATTAGGATCATTATCAACTACTTGGTCTTTTATTTCAGTGGGATTAGATAATTCAATCCCATTATCATTTAATGCTTTTTTAATTATAGAGTATCCTACTTTACCTCCGGCCGCTTTTTTACCTATAATTTCACCCATAAAACCAGATAGACCACTAAAATTTCTAAATTCTATTGAA
>CENO01006678.1_pt1 | contig 27113 bp, 8 predicted proteins | sample 530271 | NCBI WGS metagenome assembly CENO01 (sample SAMEA2619857, study PRJEB7988) | marine metagenome | biome: marine biome (ENVO:00000447); feature: surface water layer (ENVO:00002042); material: "saline water (ENVO:00002010), including plankton (ENVO:xxxxxxxx)" | depth 5 m | reverse complement strand
TCGCACACGAATCACTGCACTACGCTAAGGTGCAGAATCCATCTCTGACAGTTCCTGGTGGAGATGTTAACTGCCTGTCCGACATCGTGGATATGGTTGAGTCGATGGCATATAACTTGGCACACGGTGGTAATGATTTCGTTTACGATGCAACTCGTTACTATATGGCAGGTGCACACGTTGCTGGCTATGAAGATGACACCGTAAATGCCTTCACCAAGGCAAAGGCGATGGCAATCAGCATTATGAGAAACGAAGCTGTTGTTAAGCAAGGTTCCCACGGTTGGAACCAAGTGACTGACACTTCTATTACTGCCGATCCTGCTAACCCGACTTGTCAAGCAGTTGCTGCTGCAATTACAACTCTGATGGATATTCCCATCAATGCTCTGGGTACTACAGCATCTCCTGGAACTTTGGCAGCATTTGAAGCAGCATATACCAAGACTGCACCTCAAGCAAACTATGCTGATGGTAGAACATCTATCGGTAGCAGCACTGCTTGCGTGAGTCAGACATCTGCTGTTACCAACTTTATTAAGATCATTACAGATTCTTTGCAAGATCCTACAGGTGCAGATCCTGCAACCTATCAGTGGTCTATCAGTAATGTTACTCGTGTTGAACCCCCTTATGCGTTTGAAGATAACGAAACTATTCGTTCTATCAAGCACAACTATAGTAATAAGTCTTCTGGTGGATTCTTCAACTTCGGTGACACGATGAAGGGTATCACCTCTGGTGCTACCGCCGAAATTATCGGTACAAATGCTGGTAACAAGTGGATCTACACCAAGGGTGTTACTGGTTCGTTCTCTGGAAATGAGTATATCACCAACTCCAAGATTACCTATGCAAACGTCTCCGTAGACAACATTACATTTGGTGTTGGACCTGGATCTCTTGATTTCAGTGGATCTGGTAGCAAAATTGATATGATTGCTGACCAAAGAGTCAATTTTGGTACTGCCGACTTCACTATTGAAGCTTGGATTCGCCCTGACAGCGTAACTGGTGTTCAAAGAATTATCGACGCTCGTCCCACATCTTCAAGCGTTGCACCAACAATCTTTATGAGTGGAACCTCTCTCCGTTATGGTACTGGTGCTGGTGACCATATCACTGCTACTGGTGCTATCACAACCATCGATACCTGGTATCACATCGCTGTTTCCCGTGCATCGAACGTTACTAAGATGTTCGTGAACGGTACGCAAGTCGGTTCTGATTATACCGACAATAACGACTATGGCGATACAGCGTTCAAGGTTGGTGCTGCTTGGAACAATGGTGAAACCTATGACGGACATCTGGACCAAATGGTCATCAGAAAATCCGCTGCATATTCTTCTACTTTTACTCCCCCCACCGTATACACTACAATATACGAAGGTCTTGATGTCACATTCGGTCTTAACGGTAGTCAACCGTTCCCGATGGAAACTACTGCAATCTACGCGACTTATGGTCAGACCATAATCTCTTCTGCAACTGCTGACGGTGTTGAACTGTGGCGTAGTGAGATTATGACTGAGGAAGTTGATGTTTCTCGCGATGATTATCGTGAATGTGCTGAGATCATTGATAAGAACCGCTTCTGGATTGCAGAAGAAGCAGTTGGTCGTATGAAGGCAAAGTATCCTGACTTTGTTATTCCTGGAGACGTTGGTCTCGCTACTACAGGTACCGACAAGTGTCTCCGTGATACTCACTCCTTTATCATCCCCGCAATCATTAACGATCTTCGTTATGGTGGCAACTTCAACACTATCGTTGCAGGTCGTGGATACCTGGAAGGATCTGGTGCTCTGAAGCACGTGAATGGTGAACTTCTCCAGTCCATCTATACCTGGCGTGAAGTTGGTAAGATCTGTATTGATGTTATCACTGCAAACCAAGATGATCTGACTGGTGAATATACCGACAGAATTCGTGTTCCCAACTACTTCTCTTCACCAGCGTCTTCTCAAATCACAACCTTTATTACTGATCTGATTGACAATATGTTGGATGTTATTGCTCCAACTGGTCACAGATTCCGTGATGGTGCTGACCTTCTCTACTTCAACCGTAAGTCTATTGCTGATGAGGCAGTGGCAATGCTGGAAGAGAAATGGCTTGTCAACATTGCGTTCTATCAGCAAAGCAAACTCACTATCCCCAACAGAGAGAAGTGCATCCGAGATCTCAGAGATCACATTATCCCTGCTGTTGCTGGTGACTTGATTACTGGTGGTAACTCCAATATCCAAGGTATTATCGATTCTTACCTGGATAGTCAAGAAGACATCAACTACATTGAAGGTGAACTTCTTCCTATGCTGGATGCATTTGAAGATGTGAAGTTCCTGTGTGGTAAAGCACTGGAAAACCTGTTGGTTGGTCGTAATGAGAACATTGCTAACCTGACTGGAACTAACGCTCAAACAATTAACGATTTCTATCAGTATCAGTACACTGACCTCCCCGCATACAGAAAGGTTTACGATCCTGCTGTCAACTACAGTGTTGATGGTGCTGAAATTACTGAGAGCACTTTCTATCCTCCCGATCCCCACATCTTCTCTGGTACCGATCGTGCACTTGATTCTGCAAACATCCTAGAGGCAAATGCACGTATCATCGCTGAGGAAGCGGTTGATCTGGTTATGAAGACCTCTGCGTTTAAGCATAATGGATTCAAAGTTCCTGGTGGTAAGGTCAACTGTGAAGATGACCTGGTTGATTACATCAATGCAGTCTGCCACGACCTCAGATTCACAGTAAACGAGAAGTCTTACGACGCATCTGCACTCTATCTGGATACTCAGATGGGTCTGCAGCACGTTACCAATCAATCTGCAGAGACTGTTCACGCCTATAAGTTGGCACGTGATATGTCAATTCTCGCGATCCGCAACAAGCTTGGGTTTAATCCCTTCGAGGAGTCCACTGGAGGCGGTGGTGCTCTTGGTGGCGGCGGTGGCGGTGGCGTCCCTCGCGGTGATTATGATAACAATGCAACTGCAAATGGTTTCTACGATTCTGCAAATAGCATTGAAAATAACCTTAGATTCATTGCTACAACTGCAGTTGGACGTGGCATCACAAACTATCCTTCTCTCGTCATCCCTGGTGGTTATCAGAACTGTGTTGACGACGTTATTGACATCCTGAATGCTCTGATCTTCAACTTGAAGCACGGTGGCAACAACAAGATGTACTACGCAACTGAGTTCTACATCAGCAACGCTAACGCAGTTGTTCACGTGCTTTCTCAGGCAACTGAGACCAAGTACATTATGGAACAGGCACGCGATATTGCTATTGAGGTTCTCAGAAATCAGTCTGTTACAACCAACGGTACAACAGAAGGAACTCAAGCGATTGACAGCACAATCACAACTGACAGTGCTAACCCTACTTGCCAGAATGAGGCAGCAGCAGTTACAACACTGATGGGTATTCCTATCAACCTGTTCACGCAAACTGCTAACCCTCAGGCTTATCTGAATGGTGTGACGAGAACACTTCCTGATGAGTGGCCACTTACTGGTGAGCGTGCACTCAGACGTGACATCGATATTACCTATGATATGGCAGGTAACGGTGACTGTGCTCTGGTTTCTGCTTCTATTGACACCCTGTTCTCTTACGTGATCAACGTCGTTGAAACTGCTGCAGCAGGTAGCGGCAACTGGTTGACAAATAGTGGTCTCGTTAGAACCACCAAGGCAACTGGTAACACTCTGAATAATGGTGGTGGTCTTTGCTACAACGTTAGATCTGCTTCCAATGTTCTCTTCGATCTTCTTGAGGATACTCTGGGTAGAGCAGGTGAGATGTATCGTCAGGCAGCACGTCTGCTCATTATCAACGATAATTACATCAACCGTGAGGCATACTACAAGACTGCTCAGCAGTATAGTGGTTATGGTGGTGATGAAGCATACGGTAGTGCTATCCGTAAAGCATTCATTTACGACTTGCTCACCGATGGTAATGCTGCAACCCTGCAACTCGTTAACTCTTGGTTCGATGCTGAGGGTAACTTTATTGCATTCCCTGGCGTCTTCAGAACTTATTTGATCTATCACGCAACTGCAATTAAAGATTTCTGTAAGGAAATCATTGGTCAGAGAGCAACTACTCCTGGTGTTTACAATCAGGAACCCACGTACACGGATCGCGAACTTCGCCCAACTGTTTACGCTGAGCATAAGATCGATCAACTTGATCATTTTATTCAGACTGCTCTGCTGCGTTCTACTCCTCCGACAGTTATCCTTAAGCAGTCCTTCGACGCTGGTGTTGCAGTCAATACCAACGGTTCTATCACTGCTGCGGGTCATCCGTTTGAGGCATACGATAGAGTCAATTATCAAGTTCTCGGTAGCAATATTGCTGAACTTACATTCACGCAATATTATATTCACCCCGATACGACTGCAAATACCATTTGGTTGGCAGAATATATCGATGGTCACAAGATTACAAGTCTGACACCTGGAACTGCAGGTCAAATTCACACTCTCGTCTGCTTGCGTGAGAGCGGTATTGACAGAATTGCCACTACATATGGTGATCGTGTCATTCCTACTCCTATCACTGGTGGTATTCAACCTGCTGACATCTTCTATGGCACTTCTTCGGGTGCATACGGTGAGGTTATCCGTATTCAGGACAACCTCGCAGAGGTTATGTACAAGGTTAAGCACGCAGAAGTTAATGTCACAACTGAAACCTTCTTCACTCTTGGTGAAACTGTGGTTGTTCAGGGTGCTACTGGAAATACCTCAACGTTGCTCGCTTCTACTGGAGCAACTGGTACGGGTTACGTCAAACTCATCGTCAATGGTGGTCAATTCCAGCAAGGTGATGTTATTGAGGGAACTACTAGCGGTGCACAAGCATCGATCACAAGTATTCCCGACGATAGAATCCTGGTCAACTTCGACAAGGGTGAGTTCATTGCAACTGACATCATTTACTCCAAAGAAGATTCTGGTAAGGCAAATGCACTAATCGTCCGTAATAATGACGGTGCTCTTACCGCTAACCAACTTGGTCGCGTTACATTTGACATCGAAACTGTCAAAGGCGAATTCAAGGAGAGAGATGTTATCTACGGTTCTGTTACCGATCAGATCATTGATATTGAAGGATTTAATATTCTTCCTGGATTTGGTGAGTATCTGCACTCTACAGAGATCACACGCTTCACGTATGCAAGTTTGACCACTGATACTGGTGTTACAGACACATTCGAGGTCGGTGACGTGCTGCAACTCCAAAACGCAGGTCAGTCTGTGGGTCACACCTTCGTGGTTACCGAGCACGATACTGATAACAATCACGTTTACCTCGCTAACGAGACGAACAGATACATTGGTATCATTAACGATTTGAGTAATGACCTGACTGCTATTGCAAACAATACTGCATATCAACTTGCCAAGATTCCTCCTGGTTCTAACTTCCCAAGTGTTTACACCAGCGCGATCTCTAACGTTACAATCACACCGACTTCTGCATATGGTAAGGTCGCGAAGATTGAACAAGTTGGTCTTCGTCTGATTATCCACCTGGAAGATACTAGGGGAACATTCCAGAAGAACTCTCAGATTATTGGTGACTTTGGATTCCAAGGTGCTTGTGGTGGGGCGAAATACTTACGCGGGCGCGTGAAGAGATTCTTCCGTGGTTTTGATGGTTCTCAACAGAACTTCAAGTTGACCACTGAGAACGGAACTCCTTACTTCCCAGATCCCGCAGGTCATATGATGATCTTCGTGAATGGTATCCTCCAACCTCCTGGCGGTAACAACGCTTACACGGCATTCTCTGACAACATTCAGTTCACTGAAGCACCTGCTATCAACTCCACGTTCCACGGCGTCTACGTGGGTAAACTGAGACAGTTGGATGACATCTCCTTCGACTTCGACTCGTTGAGGAACTCCTTCAACCTGAAACTGGGTGGTGTGTTCTACTCACTGACTCTGACTGAAGGTGTTCAGTCCAACACGATTAGACCTGAGAATAACATCATCTGTCAGTTGAACGGTGTTATTCAGGAACCTGGAATTGGTTTCGAGATCGTTGGTTCTAGAATCATCTTCTCCGAGATTCCTCGCGCAGGTTCGACCTTCGTTGCCTTCTCCTACATCGGTTCTGACGTTGACGTTATCGCGGCAACCGTCGTTCCTCCGATCGAATCGGGTGACATTCTGCAGATCGAAGGTGAGGACGAGAATAGAGAGGTTGCTCTGATTGAATCTTCCAACTCCCTGATCACGTTTGAATACTCAGGCGCTGTTCGCGGTCGTAACGGTCAAGCGTTGGCAGAGATTGAAAAGGGTCGCGTTACCAAGGCAATTCTTACCAACTCTGGTGATGGTTACAGTTCACGCCCACAGGTTGATGTGATTTCCTCCTCTGGTTTTGGTGCACGCATTAAGGCACTTGTTGGTCTCGCACGCATTGACGTGAAGAACGCAGGTCAGGGTTATGTTCAACCTACCGTTGCAGTCAACACGACTGTTGCAGACAACTTCTTCGCACCTACTGGTGCTCCTCTCAACGGTGGTATTGACATCTACGATCCGAATTACGTTCCTCCTGGCGAAACTGAGGCACAGGGCGAACAGGCAATCGTCATCGAATCTCAACCAGTTAACACAACTGTCAACCAAGGACAAACCGCATCGTTCACCGTGGTCGCTTCCACTAACCCTGCAGGCGGTACAATCGCTTACCAGTGGCAGAAGAAGGACTATGGAACAACTTCCTGGACTAACATCCCAGGCGCAACTAGCCCAACTTACACTACGAGTGCTACAACTCAAGGTGATGGTGGTGACGAGTTCAGATGTGGTCTCACTGCAGCGGGCGCAACTCCAACGCTCTCCAACTCTGCAGTCCTAACGATCAATATCGGTGCAACCGTGATCCCAGGATTCACCTCAGACCAGATCTTTGACGACAACTAAATAGCATTATGGACGAAGAATTCACCATCCAGTGGTCGATGAGCATTGATGAAATTCGTGCTCTTCACAACTCTATATCATATTTAATTGAGATTTGGCCTGGTTCTCCTGCTCGACCTGCTGAAGAGCAAGTGTATCTTCAGCAGTTGAAATCGAGTTTGTTTGCAATGATTATGGACTATAACTTCTCTAATATGTAACTGCTATGGCAGCAACAGGTTCTTACAACGCAGTAACAGACATCCTAACGGTAACGGGTGATGGATTACCAACACCAGTCAGTTACGGAACGTTCCCTAATGCAAATAACCCAAACTCAGTTACAAGTTATACCTTTAGTCACGCTTTTACAGATAGAGGCGGTGATAATACATCTGGAGGATCTACTGTACCTTTAGGTATTGTTGGTATTGCAGCAAATGGTGTTGCACTCTTTAATCCCAGTGCTGGTGATGGTGGAGATCCTCCAGCGGGATTTAACTGGATTGCTGCTGGACACAATCCACAGGTTAATTTTGGTGAGGATGAATGTGGTGGTCACCCTGAGCAATCGGGGCAATACCACTATCACGATGCTCATTTTATGGATTGCTGGAAAGCAAACCAGGTGATTGCTGGATATAATGATTATTATGGTTTGACTCAGTTCCAAGGTGATAACCTTCGTCACCCTGATGGGCACTCCAAGATTCTTGGTTATTGTTTTGATGGGTATCCTGTTTATGGACCCTATGGATACTCCGATCCAAATGATAATGAATCTGCTGTGCAGATTATGAAACCTGGGTATAAACTCAGAGAAGTTGAAGCAGTAAATAGACCTTCTTATAGCACATACCCTGCAGGATCCTTTATGCAGGATTTTGTGTATGACGAGTCTATTCCTGGAAGACACCTAGATTCATTTAACGGAAGGTTTGCAAAAACTCCTGAGTTCCCCTTAGGAACATTTGCTTATTTTGTCACAGTGTTCCCAGATGAATCTGAGAACATCACATATACTGTAACCGTAACAAGTGAAAGTGATGGTAATAAATACCGTTTGGATGGCAATCTATATCCTGATCTAGAGTTTGTTCGTGGTAGCACTTACAAGTTTGATCAAAGTGATGCATCAAATGCTAGTCACTCCATTCGTTTTTCTACTCAACTCAATGGTACCCACGCTGGTGGGCAAGAATATACCAATGGAGTTACTGTAGTTGGTGAGGCTGGACAAGCAGGAGCATATACTCAAATTGTTGTTCCTAATGATGCTCCAGCAACGATTTACTATTACTGTGTAAATCACTCTGGTATGGCAAATAATGCTGTCGTTACCACTAGACCTAACAAGTTTTTGGAACCTAAGTTCCCATATATGTTTGGTCTTGCATCGAAAGAGGCACTGAACATTCCTGCAAACCAAGGTATTGGTCAGGAAGAATCGGGTGGTGGTGAACAAGGCGGTGGTGAAGGTGGTGGACCAGCAGAACCTCCCTCTCTCGTTATCAATAATCAACCAACTAATGCAACTATTGCAGCAGGTGGTACTCAACAATTTTCGGTCTTGGCAATCGTCGAACCTGAAAACGGACCTATAAATTATCAATGGCAAGTATCTACTGACGGTGGCTTTGCGTGGTCAAACGTTAGTGGTGCAACCTCATCAACATATTCATTTGTTGCTCTGGCGTATATGACGGGGTATAGGTACAGATGTATCCTCACTGGACCTATTGGTGCTCCCCAACAAGCACAAAACTCTCCTTTGGCATCAAACCTTGTTATTCTCACTGTCACTGGTAGTGAGTCACAGATTGATTACACATCGATTCTCAAGTTTGACGATACTAATGGAAGATATGATGTTACCGCAGTCACATTTGATAGAGACAATACAAACCCTGGTTTTACAACAACTTCTATCAGATTAGACAGCACCAGCTATGAGTTTGACCTTACATAAATAAAACTGTAGAAAAACCCCCCTATTATGGCTAAGCAGAATCTGAATATTGGCGTTTCCGCTAATGACGGAACTGGAGATACCCTCAGAGACGGCGCTATTAAACTGAATAACGTCATCAATGAGTTGTACACCGCTCTGGGTGATAACACCAACCTGCAGATTAGTATTGGTTCTCCGTCTACCAATCAGGTTCTGAAGTGGAATGGCAGCGTCTTCACCGAAGGACAACTTGCAGTTTCTAACCTGACAGACATTGATGTTAGTGGAGTCACTAACGGTCAGGTTCTGAAATGGAACGATGCTAATGCACGTTGGCAACCTGGAGACGACTTACAAGGCGGTGGAGGTGGAGGTTCGTCTATCACGAACCTGTCAAACAATGGATCGGGTAACGTTGTTATTGACACCCACTTCCTTCCTAATACAAACGAAACTTACGACATCGGTTCTTCTACACTCAAGTTTCGTGACATCTATCTGAGCGATTCAACCATTTACTTGGGTGATACCGCGCTTTCCTCTGACCCAACAACACAAGAACTGCAGAGAAAGAAAAAGCAAGTTCATACTGTGAATAGCATTGATACTGGTGCTACTCGTACTGTTGCTTCTAAGCTTGCTTCCGAGAACTCAACTGCAGAGGAAAAGTTCCGCACTCGTTTTAGTGCAATGAAGGCTGGCACTAAGTTGGAGTTCGCTGATCCTTCTGGTGCTAAGTTTGTAGCAGATTTTGTAGACTTTACTGCTGAGAATGGCGGTGCACGTGGTTTTATTCGTGTTACTGCTGCAGGTGCAAACCAATCTCAAGAACTGAATGTTACTGGTGATATTCATATCACTTCTGTCAACAACCTCGTTTCTTTTGATGAAGGTGGTGCGATTGATCTTGGTGGTCAACCGCTTTCCTTTGGTGCTGGTCGTACAATGTCCATCGATGGTGATGGCATTTTAGAACTGCCTGCTAACAGCTCTATCCGTTTTGGTGACATTGCTTCAACCAAGACGATTGCTATTGACGCAAACGGTAACCTCGATCTTGCTGCTGGAACAGACATCCGTTTTGGTGCTGATGCTAACAAGGCAATCAAGTTTGATGGTAGCGGCAACCTTGAGATTCCTACTGGCGCTGAAATTCGTTTCGGTTCTGGTGGAACCAAGAAGATCGCTATTGACACCGACGATAACCTAGTTCTCCCTACAGATGCTGAGATTAAGGTTGGAACTAAGCGTATCAAGATCGATACCAACGGTGAGTTGCAGATCGCAAACGATGGTACTAACTTCCAAGACGTTGACCAAGGATTCCGTCGTCAGATGGGTAATGCTCCTGTAGGTGCATCCATCATCAAAGGTCACGATAACGCAACTATTCATCAACCCTCTCCTGCACTACTCTTCAGATTCTCCCCAGCAGGTGGATCTTCTGCTTACACAGTTCAGGGTCCTGGGTTTGTTGGTCCTGGTGTGAGTAATGCAACGATCGTTCTGTATCGTGGATTTACATACGTTTTGAATAACGTAGGTGGCGGTGCTCACCCATTGAGAATCCAGTCCACTACTGGTCTGGGTCAAAGTGCATATACTGCTGGTATCACTGGTTCTGAGTCTGGTGTTCAGACTTTCACAGTTCCTCACGATGCTCCAACTACACTGTACTATCAGTGTACTGCACACTCTGCTATGAATGGTACACTTGATATTCGTTGATAAATGCCGAGAACTGTTCCTGGATCTGGTGCTGTAATTGAACCCGTCTTTAATTCCATCTTTGGCGTTAAAGACGTTTTCGTAAACGATGGTGGGAGTGGGTATAATGCATCAGACCCACCAGAATTAAAAATTGCTAATTGCGGTACACCAATCCGCGAAGCAATCTTAGAACCAGTCATTCAGAATGGTCAGATTGCTGCAGTTAAAGTTCTCGACCCAGGTGAAGGTTACGATCCATTTAGAATTGACATCAGTACCGTTGGTGACGGTGCTGGTGCTGAAGCAAAAGCAATTCTATACGAGACTGATCAGTTAGCACCTGATGGTACTGTTATCGCTCCTGCTGGATCGATTCAGTATATACAAGTTTTGTCTAATGGTGATTTCTATTTTAATGATGAGACAACTGCCGTTGTTAGAGGCGGTGGCGGATCTGGAGCTGAATTACGTCCAGTTACAGGTCTGATTACTGGTTTGTCCCTGGAACAACCAGGTTCAAACTATGAACTCGGAGATATTAACCTCATTGTTTCTGGTGGCGGCGGTCAAGGTGCTACTGGTGTTGCTGAGGTTGATGAATTCGGTGTTGTTAAACAAGTTAGAGTCACCAACCCTGGTGAATTCTATGAAACTCCCCCTGTCATTCTTCTGAATGGTGGTGGTGGTTCTGGTGCCAGAGCAGTTGCCAACCTGAATCTGGGCGCTATTGAATCCATCGATATTCTTGATGGCGGCGGCGGTTATTCATCTAACCCCCAGGTTCTGTTTACTAGAAAGACCAACCTCACTAGAGCTTCTAGGAACAGACAATCTTTCAACTCAAATTTATATAATGTAACTGGTTTGTTGGGAGATGTTGGTGAAAACGACACTACCATCTATGTACAGACGACTACTCCTTACCCTGGTTCAGGCAAAATTCTTGTCGGAAGAGAGGTTATTAGATATACGGGTAAAACACTTACCTCGTTCACAGGTTGCGACCGTGCTCTTAACTTCAGATACGATCAGAAAGTAACTCTGGACTCACTGGCAAATGACAGTTACGGGGTGTCTCAGTACAATTTCAACGTTGGCGACAGGGTTGTTAGAACAACTGAGAGTGCATCCAACAAGATTGCTCGTGTTTACGACTGGATTCCATCTCAGAGAGCACTCTACCTCGTCTTTGAGGTTGATGAACTTGCTTTTATTGATGGTGGATCTTCCCAGGTCAAGTCACAGGTTATTGACTTCACTGGTGGTGTGTCCTCAGCGTCTGCCACTGGTGTTGCACCACACAATACTGTGGAAGATATTGGTGAAAGAATCGTCACTTTAACGGTTCCTATCAGTTATATCCAAGACAGATCGTTTGAAGATATTGCGGAATTGCAAGGACTTGGTGATGGTATTCCCGATTTGATCAACACAAATACAGACTTTGAAGGCGAGATCAACCTTGATGGTGGTATCGCATCTTCTCTGTATGGTATTGAAGAGACAGTTGGTGGACAGAACACTACTCTGTTTGCTGTTGGTGACCAAATGTCTGATGGTTCCAACCCACCTCTTGCACCCACAGTGTCCATCGCTGGACAGTTGGGTGATGGTGATGTACACGATGCAACAGTTGAGTTTACATTCAGACTTCTTGCACCAACCACTGGTAACTATACCATCGGTGAAACTGTAACAGGTTCGATTACAGGTATCTCCGCGACAGTTGAAGGTTGGAATTATGCAACCAAGGTATTGACTGTCGGATCCATTGTTCCAAACTCAGGTAATTACCTTTGGAACAAGAACGAACTAATAACGGGTGGATCATCTGGTGTTGTGGGAACGATCCAAGAGATCAATTTCCCAACATTCGTCAGAAACGAACCCGACTAACCCCTATAAATAAAGAGAAGGTAGATTCTGTTCAATGGCACTACTTACTGACCAATTTAGAATTTTTACTGCGGAAAAATTCATCAAGTCTCTGGAAGGTCCCGATAAGAACCAGAGTGACATCGCTGCTGGTGCGAATCGTGATCGCCTGTATGTGTTCATTGGACGCCCTCAGGAATGGGATAACGAGAATAATCCTCCTACCCCAGTCGATTCATTCCAAGAATTTTCGGATTCTTTTGACGATATGATCTCGATGAAGCGTGTTCTTGCGAACGATGCTATTCAGGTTATTCGTCGTATTGACTGGATTCCCCCTGAGCAAACCACTGGTGGTTTGGGTTATGTGTACGATATGTATCGTCACGACTATTCATCCTCCAAAACTGCATCTTCTGGTGCTACCAAACTATATGATGCAGACTTCTATGTGGTGAACTCTTCGTATCAGTGCTACAAGTGTATCTACAACGGTACATCTCCTAGCGATCCCAACGGTAAACCTTCTACTGTTGAACCTACTGGTACATCTACTTCTATTATTACCACCGCAGATGGTTATCGTTGGAAGTATATGTTCACTGTGCCTGTGGGACAGGTGCTGAAGTTTTTCTCTGGCGACTATATGCCAGTTTTGAGTGACACCGCTGTTATCTCTGACGCTGTTGGTGGTGAGATTGACACCGTTGTTATTCAGTCTTCTGGTTCTGGATATAATAATGGTACCTATGAGAACGTACCGATTAAGGGCGATGGTACAGGTGGTCGTATTTCTATCGTTGTTGACGGCGGTAGAATCGTATCTGCAACGGTTACATCAGGTGGATCTAACTACTCCTTCGGTAAAGTCATCATCGATGAAGTGAACGGTATCGGTGCTGGTACTGGATCTGGTGGTGCTATCGACGTTATCATTCCCCCGAAAGGTGGTCACGGATCAGGTCCCCAAGTTGAACTTGGTGGTTTCCGTGTGATGATTAACACTAAGTTTACCTACGATGAAGGTTCGGGCGACTTCCCGACTGATAACGACTACAGACGTATCGGTTTGGTTCTGAACCCCCTCAAGTATGGTACAGAAGAATTGGCAGATGCTATTACGCTTTCTGCTACTAACGCTGTGATTTTCTCCCCAGATTTCACAGGTTCGTTTAACACAGACGAAATTATTACACAGACTCGTACTATTGGTGGTCAGCAAGTGACTGCTAGAGGTCGTGTTGTTTCCTGGAACTCCACAACAAAAGTTCTGAAGTTCTATCAGAACAGAGTTGACGGTATCTTCCCCGAAATTTCTGGTAGTAAGACCGTGTTTGATGGTGGTAACACCGTCGTTGGTTCTGGTTCTGGTACTTCTGCCGATCCAGATATTAACTTCCCGATTGTTCCTGGTGAAGCAACTCGTGTTATTAACAACACTGAGTATGATTTGGGTATGTCATTCACCTCTGGTTACGCCAAACCTGAAGTGAAAAAGGACTCAGGAAAAGTTATCTACATAGACAATAGGAGAGCAATCTCCCGTGCTGGCGACCAAATTGAAGACATTAAGATCGTAGTAGAGTTCTAAAACAATGCCTCAGAATACCAATCTGAACATCTCTCCATATTTCGACGACTTCGATAAGGAGAACAATTTTTACCGAGTGCTATTCCGTCCTGGGTACCCCATTCAGGCGCGTGAACTGACTACGCTTCAATCTCTGATGCAGAATCAGATTGAATCGTTTGGTACGCATATGTTCAAGGATGGCAGTATGGTCATCCCTGGTCAGATTGGTTACGATCTGGACGCTAAGGCAGTTCTGCTGCAGGAATCCTTCTTGGGTTCTGACGTTGAGCAATATAGACAACAACTCGATGGTAAGATCATTGAAGGTCTGACAACAGGTGTTAGAGCAAAGGTTTTGTTCTCTATCCCTGCTGCTACCTCTGAGCGTGGATATATCACACTGTATCTTAAGTATCTGACCTCTGGTGGTGATGATAGTGACATCAACACTTTCGTTAATAACGAGCAGTTGATTTGTGATAATGAGATCACTTATGGCAACTCCCTGATTGAGATCGGAACTCCTTTCTCTCAGTTGCTCCCAACTAATGCTACTGCTGTTGGTTCGACTGCATCTGTTGCTAAGGGTGTGTACTTCATCCGTGGTTACTTCGTCGATGTTGACGAACAGACCATTATTCTTGATCAATATACAAACGATCCTTCTTATAGGGTTGGTCTAGAAATCTTTGAATCGATCGTTACTCCTGAAGACGATCCGAGTCTAAACGATAACGCTACTGGTACTTCTAACTATTCGGCACCTGGTGCTCATAGATTTAGAATTAGAACCAGTCTAGTCAAAAAAGTTATCGATGATGATACTGATAAGAATTTCATCGAACTTTTAAGAATTAACAAGTCTCAGATCGAGACATTCGTTGAGAGAAGCGCATATAACGAACTGGCAAGAGAACTTGCTAGAAGAACATACGACGAATCTGGTGATTATACCGTTCGTGACTTTGACATCCGTGTTAGAGAGCACCAGAATGATGGTGTCAATGATGGTGTTTATCTGCCTGGTGTGAATTCACCTGATGGTATTGAATCTTCTGAAGCACACTATTGTGTTGAGGTTGGTCCTGGTAAAGCATATGTCCGTGGTTTTGAGTCTGAAACTCTTGCACCCACATATGTTGACCTGATCAAACCCAGAACAACTGTTGGTCTCCAGAACTCGATTATTCCGTTTGAACTCGGCAACTATATGCTGATGAACAACGTGAAGGGTTCTCCCATCATCAATGGTACTGGTATTACTGCAAACTATCAGGTTGTTGAGCTCCGTGATGTTGCACCCAATAATGCTCTGACCGCATCTGGTCGTGTTATTGGTCTAGCACGTGTTGCAGCATATGAATACCATAGTGGTACTAATGTAAACTCCACTTCAACTGTATTCAAAGCATACCTGTTTGATATTCAGCCACTAACCATCTTCAAGATGGATGCTGCTGTTACTCTGTCCCAAGGTCACGTTATTCGTGGTCGTAGCTCCAAGGCAAAGGCATTTGTTGAGGCAGATGTTGTTGGTGGACAGATGTTTAATGTCTATCAGGTGTATGGTAACTTCCGTGCAGGTGAAGTTATTGAACGTGATGGAGTTGAAATCGGTACACTCAACGATATGTTCTCGTTTGAGATTACTGATGCTAAAGGTATCACTGGTAGAGACCCTGACACAAACTCTATTACATTTGCTGGTGACTTTATCTTGGATAGTGAGACACTTATCCTTGGTAGTAACTTCAACATCAGCAGCAGCGGTGCTACTGGTACATTGACTGGTACACAGTCTAACTTCACTCTGGACATTCGTCCTGGTGACATCTTGACTGCAAATGGTACTGATACATTCCAAATCAATCTAATTAGCACTGTCAGTACAAATATTGACAACAAAATTACTAACGCAACCACTGCTAGTTACAGCGGTAACGGACTGGCAGCTGGTGACTATGCATTCTTGGTGAGACAGCGTGCTCAAGTCTATGACAAAGAGACTGCTGATCTGATGATCGAGATGCCTAAGGAATCGATCAACAATATTAGTGATGAATCTGCAATCGTTGCACGTTCCTTTGATGACATCACTGTTACTGGTGCAAATGACTTTACGATCTCTCTGCCTGCTGACGAACAGTTCCTGGCATATGATAAGGATCACTATCAACTGGTGTCTCTTGCTCCTACAGCAGGCACTTTGATTGATATTGAATCCAATATTACATTCAACTCTACTGGTACTCCTAGAACATCTCTGACCGTCTCTGGTCTGTCTGGTGTCTCTACCTGTCGTTTGATTGCTTCTGTCTCCAAGAACCAAGCGGAGAAGAAACTTAAGAACGCAACCCAGATGGAAGTGATGAAGGTCGAAAGAACTTCAAACTCTTCTGATAACGTTAAGTATGGTCTGACATATGGTTCCTTGTATGGAACACGTATCGAAGATGATGAGATCTCTCTCGGTTCTACTGACGTTTACAAGATTCACGCTGTTTATGAATCTCTGGATGACAATGCAGCGCAAATTCCTCATCTGACGATGCAGGATGCAACCATCTTCCAAAAGGGTACTATCATTGAAGGTTTGACTTCTAAGGCAAAAGCACGTGTTGTGAACTTCAACCCAGTGTCTTATGTCTGCCACTTTGTTTATGAGAATGACAACTTCTTCACTCTGGGTGAAACTGTCCGTGGTTTTGATGCTAATGGTAATGTCATTTCTGGTCTGATTAACGACGCCGATGGTTCTGTTAACAACGGTTCCAGAAATATTACCGATACATTCTTCCTTGATCCCAACCAGCAAGGTCATTTCTACGACATCTCTAAGATGATTCGTTTTGCTGGTTCAACCAAACCACTTCGTAAGTTGATGATTGTGTTTGATAGATTCACCCACGAAGCAACGGGTGACTATTTTGCATCTCAATCTTATGTTGGTATCAACTACAAGGATATTCCTTCAGTTAAGATCTTAGGTGAAACCCGTGAACTTAGAGATGTCCTTGATTTCAGACCTGCTGTTACTCCTGTTCTATCTGGTTCTGGTACTGTTGGTAGCCCGTATTATGTAAACTGTGCATCTTTGGACTTCAAAGATCGTGGTTTCTCATCTGGTGGTGTTGCAAACAACGCTACGGTTATCGATATTCCGAAACCCGAATCCGATTTCCGTTGTGACTACGATTATTTTGTTGGCAGAATCGACAAGATGTTCCTGACTGACCAGCAAGAATTTAAGATTGTTAAAGGTATTGCTGGTGAGTCGGAAGATATTCCTGCTGACATTGATAATGCAATGCTTCTGGCAACCTTCTATCACGAAGCATATGGTTATGGACCTGAGAACGTCCATATTGTTAGAGAGAACAATCGTCGTTTCACAATGCGTGACATTGGTCACATCGAAAGACGTGTTGACAACCTCGAATATTACACCTCTTTGAGTCTGCTTGAACTTGAAACTAGCACCACATCTGTTAAGGATAGTGATGGTTTCGATAAGTTCAAGAATGGATTCCTAGTTGATAGCTTTACATCATTTGATTCTGCTGATACTACTCAGCAAGACTTTGCTTGCTCTATCGACTTTGGTAAAGGAGAACTCCGTCCTTCTCACTACACTACGAACGTTCCGTTGCAGTTCAACGAGACAGCATCAACTGGTGTTACTCTGCACGAAACTGGAACTCTGACTCTTCCATATGAGCAGATTCAGTTCATCGTTCAACCCTATGCATCCCGTGTTGAGAACGTCAACCCGTTCAACGTGTTTGCATACATCGGTCGTCTTGACTTGTTCCCCTCTTCTGATGACTGGGTGGATACTCGTCGTGCTCCTGACCGTGTTGTGAACCTGGAAGGAGACTTTACAGCGACTATGCTCCGTCTTGGTGCTGACCAGAACACTGGTTTTGCTCCTGTTCAATGGAATGCTTGGAGAACCAACTGGTCTTCCAACTCCTCTAGAACAACTTCTCAGTTTATGCGTCGTGGTAACTGGCCATTTATTAGAAGAATTACTAGAACTGTTAACATTAACATTCGTAACCAGACTAGAACTGGTTTGAGAACACGTGTTGTGCCTAGAGTTGACCGTCAGTCACTGGGTGATAACACGATCGAAAGAACAGTGATTCCGTTCATTCGCTCCAGAAACATTGCATTTTCAATTCAGCGTCTGAAGCCCAACACCAGATTCTATTCTTTCATTGATAACGTTGACGTTAACTTCTATACAACTCCAAAACTGATCGAAGTTATCAAGAATCCTGTTGATGACGTTCGTACAAACGATACCCCGTTTGTTACTGGAGAGACTGTTATTGGTCAGACATCTGGATGTAGACTCATCCTTGTCGATCCTAACAATGGATTTGACGATGGTCTGTCTCCGTATGATAAGTCTGAGCTGCCTAGCTCCTATGCATCGACGACACCTCTCTTGAATATCAACACCAAGATTATGTCGGAGACTGTCCAAGGCGACTTCTACGGCAACCCTATTGAGACTGAAATTCTTGTTGGTCAAACCTCTGGTGCTCGTGCCGTGGTTAAGAAGAAGCGTTTGGTGGCAAACACCAACGGTGACCTCCAAGGTATTATGTGGATTCCGAATCCTGCTGTAAGCACCAACCCTAGATTTGCGACTGGTACTCGTGTTATTCGTTTGACAACTTCTGCGAATGACTCTCGTATTCCTGGTCAGGTTGACTCTGCTGCAAACGCAAACTACGTTGCATCGGGTATTCTGGAAACTAAGCAGCAAACTATTCTTGCTGTTAGAAATGCAGAACTGGTTAGAGATACTGTTACTCAGAACCGTACGGTTGATAACAGCAGCACATCTACTCGTGATACTGGTTGGTACGATCCCCTGGCACAATCCTTCTTGGTTGAGTCTAAGGGTGGTGCATTCCTGACTGGTTGCGATTTGTACTTCAACACAAGAGACGAGAAGATTCCTGTTTCCGTTCAGGTTCGTGAGATGGCAAATGGTTATCCGACCACGAAGGTTCTTGCCTTCTCGGATACAACTCTTCTGCCTTCACAGATCAATCTGTCTGAAAATGGCACAGTTGCTACCAGATTCAACTTCGCTTCTCCCATCTATGTCACAGAGAACCGCGAGTATTGTCTCGTTGTTCTGTCTGACTCTAACGAATATAAACTCTGGATCTCCAGAATGGGTGAAGATGACGTGACAAGCGACAGAACGATTTCTGAGCAACCATATGCAGGTGTCCTCTTCAAGTCACAGAACGCATCAACCTGGACCGCTGACCAGTACGAAGACCTCAAGTTTGTGCTGTACAAAGCGGAGTTTACACCGAACACAACTGGTACTGCTGTGTTTAATAACGCTGAGCTCGCTCTCGGCAACGCTGGGATTTCACAGCTTCGCAATAACCCGATTGAAACTCTGAAACCAGAGATTAAGGTTATCCTTTCTGATCACGTTGCAAACTTCACTATCGGTGCTGAGATTACTCAGACTGATACTTCACCTGTTCCTTCTGCGATTGTTCGCGAAGTTGTCCAAGGTGTCCAAGGTTCGTCTAACGCTTATATCATCTTGGATGATGTTCAGGGTAGTTTCCGTGAAGGTGTTGCATCTGGACAAAACTTCATCTATAGATTGGTTTCTTCTAGATCTATTGCAAACATCACATTGTCTGGTGTGACGGGTACATTCCAAACAGATCAGAGTATTACAAATGGTCAGGGTGCATCTGGTATCGTGACTGAATGGAACTCTGGTACTGGTGTTGTTACCATTAAGTCCGTGACTGGAACATTCACTGCTGGTGATGCAGTCACTCAAACAATCGATTCTGTTACAACTGGTTCTGGTACTATTGCTGCTGGCGGTGTTGCTACCAGTGGTGATGACATCAATGATTATCCTGCTGCTCCGATCTCTTACTTTAACAAAGCAACTGAGATCACCGTGCATCACGCAAACCACTGTATGCACGATACAGCAAACAACGTGAAGATTGAAGGAGTTATCTCTGAGGTTTCTCCCACAATTATTGACTCTGCATACCATACAAACGGTATTACTGCTGCTGATGGTGTGTCTGGTACATTCCAGTTGCACGTTGCTGATGCATCTGCATTCCACACAATCATCAATGGACAGGGTGTTGCAACTAGCAACCCTGGTTATATCATCATTCGCGACCCCGAAGTTGGTCAACGTCACTTTGAGATTATTGAATATAGCAATATCTCCGATGACGGTAAGATCATCACACTTCCTTCTGGATCACGTGGTAAGGCAGGAACTACTGCTCTTGTCCACTCTTCCAACAGTATCGTTGAATGCTACAACCTTGACGGTATTCCTCTGACTGAGATTAACAAACTGCACACCCAGATTGGTGCACCCACTCTGGACAGCTACAAGTTGGCAGTTACATCCGTTTCCACTAACGGAATTAACAACGGTGGATTTAATGTTACTGCAACTCAGAACATCCAGTTTGAGCAATTCCTGCCTCAGATTCAGATGAACAACTTCCCTGAAACTGATGTTATTCCTAGATTCAACGCAGTTTCTGCAACATCAATCAAAGATGGTGCAAACACTGATAATGCATCCTTCATTAACGATGGCGTCTATCTTGACGTTATCGCGAACGAAGACAACTATCTCACATTCCCCAAACTGGTTTGTTCCCAGGTGAATGAAGATGCTAAGTTGAGTGGTGCTAAGTCACTGACTATGGAACTGCTGATGAGCACAGAGAACGAAGCAATTACTCCTGTGATTGATACTGATCGTTGCTCTTTGATCACCACCTCCAATAGAATCAACGAACTTCCACAAACAAGTTCTGATGCTGAGAAGAACGCTGGTGACAAGAATGATGCTGTTTACATTACTAAGCAGGTTAATCTTCTGAATGCTGCAAATACTTTGAAGGTTCAATTTGAAGCTTGGCGTCATCCTGACACTGAGATTTACGTTATGTACAGGATTCTCCCCGTTGGCACCTCGCTTGCCTTCGATGAGATCGGTTATACATATTTTAACGGAAACGGTAAAGAGGATAAGACAGTCCAGAAGACTGAATCTTACCTCCTGCGCGATCTAGAGTATAGTCTTGAAAGTAATGCAGAATTTACTGCTGCACAGGTCAAGATTATTATGACATCTAAGAACCAAGCGTACGTTCCTAATATTAGAAACCTTCGCGTAATGGCTCTGAGTGACCTCTAAGAAAAACTTTCTCCACGTTGAGGGACATCCCGATTTGGTTCGGGATACCTCATCTGGTGCTATTCTAAATACAAAAGCAACCCCTCCTGGAACTGCTGCTAAAGCAAGGAAAAAGAGGAATGAGCAGATCGACTCGTTGAAAGACGAGGTGGATGTGCTAAAATCTGATTTGTCGGAAATCAAATCCCTACTACACAAATTATTGGAGCATCGTAATGACAGCTGACGTATCTGAAAACGTTGACCAGGAAAAACTCCTTGGTGATTTCAAAGCACGCTACCAGCAACTTCTTGAAGATAACAAGAAAATGGTAGACCAAATCAAAGCAAATGAAAATCAAGCACTTAAGCTTCTGGGTGCAATCGAGACGCTAGAGTATCTCGCACAACCTGATGAGGTTGATAACGCGGACGTTTGATAACCTTTGGACCCGCAAGGGTCCTTTTTTATTGCGTATAAATATCACAGAGGCATATTCTGTCCGTCCAGCGGATATTAACTGAATTACAAATGGCAAATAGAATTCAATTAAGGCGTGATGGTGCTCAGCAGTGGGCAAACATCAACCCCATCCTTGCACAAGGCGAACTCGGAATCGAGATCGACACGTCACGTATTAAAATCGGTGATGGCGTTACTCCGTGGAACTCATTGAAATATGAGCGACCACTAGAAACAGAGTCTAACGCTGCAAACACTCTTGTTAAGCGTGATGCTGACGGTAACTTCCAAGCAGGTGCCATTACTGCTACGTTGATTGGTAATGCCTCTACCGCGACTCGTCTTGCAAACGCACGTCAGATTCAGTTAACAGGTCAGATCACTGGTTCTGGTTCTTTTGATGGTTCTGCCAACCTCAACCTGAACACCGATCTGTCGCTGATCACGACACTGCCTCACTATAACCCCAACGATCCTAACGCTGAAGCACTCTATACTAGAGTTCGTGTTAACTCACAGGGTCGTGTTGTTGGTGCAGAACTTGCGTCTACCCTGTCTGACTACGGTATCACTGACGCTCAACCATTAGATGATGACCTGACTTCACTGTCAACTCTGACAACTGTTGGTATTCTTTGCCGTGCATCTCAGGGCAACGTTGTTACTAGACAGTTGACTGGTGGTGGCGGTCGTATTATTTTCACAGTTCCTGATGGTTCTACTCAGAACCCGTTCATTGACCTGGCAGATACCACTGTTGTTGTCGGTAGCTATAATACTGAAGCACTGACATCTTCTGGTACAGGTAGCGAAACTGTTAATGCTACTAAGTTTACCGTCGATAGATATGGTCGCCTCACGGCTGCCCTGACTGTACCCATTGCAACGGCAACTGAAGGCAGTAAGTATCCCGCATTTAACTCTGGAACTGCATATAATCGTTACGATATTATTGAAGAAGGCGGTAGGGTATACCAAGCATACGTTGGTATTACTGCTGGTCAAGCAGCACCGACACATAACAGTGGCGATAACAACGGTTGGAGATTCCTTAATAACGCTGCTGTTGAGCAGAAAGGTCTTGCTTCGTTTGCTCAAGAAGACTTTGATGTCGATGCAAACGGTCACGTTACCATCGCTCTTAGTGGTGTTGACAATACTCAACTAGAGAACAATAGAATCATCTTTACTGATGGTAATACTGTTCAGCATTTTGAACTGGATGATGAGCTGACAACAGCAAATGCTCACACTGGTTTTGATTACCTGAACTATATTAAGGTAAATGACACTTCTGGTAACCTGCTGTTTGGTGCTAACAACACTGGTAACAGTGGTGCTGGTGATGTTGACATCAATGTAACATCCCACATCAGTGGTGAGAAGATTATTCTTGACCGTTCTGGTGTCACTCCGCTTCAAACTATTGAGCGTACCGCTGGATCACTTAAAATTCATCACAATGTTTCTTCTGCGACTGATAGGGTACTTGACATTGTATCCAATAACGCTGGTTCTGGCACTGCAATTATTAACGTTACAGCGGATAATGGAATTGTCCTCACAGCGACAGACGCAGCAGCAAAAGTCCAAGTAGAAGATTTCTACTTCCAAGAGAACCACCTTGGTACTAGCAACGGTACGTTGGTTCTGGATCCTGAGGATGACGATGGTATCACTGGTACTGTCCAGATTCGTGGTAACCTCCAAGTTGATGGTACAACCACAACTGTAAACTCGACGACAATCACAGTCGATGATCCCATCATCGTTCTTGGTGGCGACACTGCTCCTACAACTGATGATGGTAAGGACCGTGGTGTTGAGTTCTCTTACTATGATTCACAAGCAAGAGTTGGTTTCTATGGTTGGGATGAGAGTGTAACTCGTCTTGACGGTGGTACAGGTGGTTATTCATTCCTGTATAACGCAACCAATACTAACGAAGTCTTTAGTGGAGTTGATGCTTACCTGAAGGCAGGTGCACTTTCACTGACAACAAATACTGGATCCACTTCCACCACAACTGGAACCCTCGTGGTCACTGGTGGTGCTGGTATTTCTGAAAACGTTTACATCGGTGGCACCACAGATATTGCTGGTGATGTGGATGTAAACAGTGGCAAGTTCTATGTTACTGCATCCAACGGTAATGTCTTGTCTCAGGGTGACCTGAATATCCAAGGCAACGTGACTCTTGGTAATGCTTCTAGCGATACTGTCACTGTCAACTCTGACAGCACGTTTGAAGACGACGTAAGAGTTGTTGGACCCAATACTGTCTTCTCCATCACTGATGGAACTGCTGAGAAGTTTGTTATCGATACTGATAACGGCAACACCCATTCGGATGGCACCCTCGATGTTGATGGTGGTGTAACTTTCAACAGCACTCTTGATGTTGATGCTGCTACAACTCTGAACAGCACTTTGGATGTGGATGCTGCATCCACGTTCCACGACAATATGCTGTTGGATACCACTGGTAAGACATTTACAATTACCAATGGAACAGCAAACAAATTCCAAATCAGTAGCACCAATGGTAACACTGACATCGAAGGCACTCTGAATGTTGCCCAATTCGTTCACCTTGAAGATACTGATGATCCAACAATTTCCACTGACGCCAATGACAATTTTGTCATCTCTGGGGGCGATTACGGTGCTTTCCGCTTTGATGGTGGTGGTTACATTGAAGGTGACACTCTCTTCAATTCAGATCTATATCTTAACGGTGCTCTCAACCAGAAAGACCTTGGCGCAACTGAAACCTTCAGCACCCAGAACTATCTGCGAGTCAGATATAAAATCCGTGCAGGTTCAACCATTGCTTATACGCCTAATTATGCGACTCACGGTAATTCCAACCTGAGAGTTTATGGTGGTGCTGGTATTGCTACCGACCTCCACATTGGTGATGACCTATACATCGGTAAACTGAATTCTGGTGATACTGTTGAATTCAGTGTCCTTGGTGAATCTGGTAACACCGAGATTGGACGTGTGGGTCAGGGTTCTAACTCTGCTGGTACCCTTACAGTCCACGGTGAGGCAACCTTTAACAACCCGACCTCATTTACACACAACGTCACTATTGGTAATGCCAATTCTGACACATTGACAGTTAATAGCGATGCTACCTTTACTGACAACGCTACTGTTAATGGTGACTTTACAGTTGATGGAAACACCGTACTGGAAGGAAACCTGACTGTTAATGGTTCTACAACAACTATTAACTCCACAACTCAGACTCTGGATGATCCCGTCTTTACTCTGGGTGGCGATACTGCTCCTTCTCAGGCAGATGCTAAGGACAGAGGTATTGAGTTTAGATATTATTCTGGCAGCGCAAAGATCGGTTTCTTTGGTTGGGATAATTCTGCCTCAAGATTTGCTCTTTATCATAACGCAACAAATTCAAGTGAAGCATTCTCAGGAACAAGATCAGGTATCGATGCAGGTTCAATCAAACTATTCGATACAACCAACGCAACTAACTCTTCTTCTGGTGCTCTTATCGTTGGCGGCGGTGCTGGCATCGGTATGGATCTTTATGTGGGAGATGACCTCTCAGTTGCCGATGATACAGCAATCGGTGGCAACCTTGATGTAACTGGTGACTTCGATCTTACCAGCGACTTTAGAGTTAATACTAATAAGTTTACTGTTGCCTCTTCGTCTGGTAACACTCTTGTTGCAGGTACGTTCACATCTGCTGGACAAGCAACCCTCCAACAAGGACTCGCTGTAAGCAGCAATACAACCGTCGGTGGCACTTTGGGCGTAACAGCGGCTACAACGCTGTCTAGCACCCTTGCAGTGACCTCTAACACAACAGTTGGTGGCACATTTGATGTCAGTGGTGCATCTAACGTCAATAACAGCCTGGGTGTTACTGGAATCACCACCATTACTAACGCATCTGCTGCAACCACAACTGGTTCTTACAGTGGTGACGGTGCTCTTAGAGTTACGGGTGGTGCATCTATCGGTGGCAATCTGGTTGCTCAAGGTGATGTTCGCGTTTATGGCAACTCCGTCATTGATGGAACTGTCAACTATGCAGGCATTCAAACTTATACAGAGAAAGCACGTTTTAATAATTCAAGTGATGCAATTAGCGCAACCAACAATGGTGCTTCTATCTTCACCTCTGGTGGTCTTGCAGTAACCAAGAAAGCATTCATCGGTGATGACCTCGACGTTGGTGCTGGTAACTTCACTGTTGACGGACCTACTGGTAACAGTGCTGTTGCAGGTACCTTGGGTGTCACTGGTGCAACAACTCTGACATCTCTGTCAGCATCTGGTGTTGCGGATCTCCAGTCTACTTTGACTCTTGGTGGTAACTTCTCCATCAATACTAACAAGTTTGTCGTTGCATCTTCAACTGGTAACACAGATATTGCTGGTGCTCTTGACGTTACTGGAACAACTGAACTTGGCGTTCTTAACGCTGATAACAATGTTGACTTTAGCGGTACTTCGATTGCTATTAGCAACTCGAACTCTACCACTAACGTTAGCGGTATTATGCGTATCCTGAAGTCTTCCGACTCTACTGGATACAACAACACTTCTGCTGCGTTCTACACTGCTGGTGGTGCATCCATCTCCAAGAGACTGAACGTTGGCGGCAACTTTATGGTCGGTGGCAGCGGTGGTGTTAAGACCACAATCACTGCAACCAACGGTAACATCAGCACCGACGGTACTCTGAACGTTGCACAAGCAACGACTATCGGTGGCACTCTGGGTGTTACTGGTCAAATCACTGGTAACTTGACTGGTGATGTGACAGGTACTGCAACTAATGCAGACAACATTGATATTACAAATACGAACAACAACACCACCTTCTATCCAATGTTTGCTGCTGCAAACACTGGTCACACTGGTGCGTTTGTTGACTCTCAGAACCTCACTTACAACCCGTTCTCTAACACTCTGAGTGTTACGAACTTCGTCTCCACGACGAACTTTGAGGTTCAGGGTAACTTGAACGTTACTGGAACCATTACCTTCTTCCAGTCTCAGGTTGGTTCTATCGCAAACCACGATACTGATGCTCTGACTGAAGGATCTACCAACCTCTACTTCACCGAGGAGAGAGTTGATGATCGTGTTGCTAACCTGATTACTGGCGGCACAGGTATTTCGGCAACGTATGATGACGCAGGCAATATGCTTACGTTGTCCGCAGTTCCCGCAGACATCAATACAGACAACCTTACAGAAGGTTCTACGAACATCTTCTATACTGAGGCACGCTTTGACGCAAGTCTCGCTACTAAGGATACTGGCGATCTTACTGAAGGAACAAACCTTTACTATACACAAGCTCGTGCTGACGCAAGAGTTGATGCAGG
>CENO01113355.1_pt1 | contig 27432 bp, 42 predicted proteins | sample 530271 | NCBI WGS metagenome assembly CENO01 (sample SAMEA2619857, study PRJEB7988) | marine metagenome | biome: marine biome (ENVO:00000447); feature: surface water layer (ENVO:00002042); material: "saline water (ENVO:00002010), including plankton (ENVO:xxxxxxxx)" | depth 5 m | reverse complement strand
TGGTCACCGTCAAGATCTTCTACTAGAGATCCACAAATATAGTAATCTCTATTATTAGTGATGATACTATCAAATATTTCAATGTTACCACTGTCATTCAAATACTCAGACAACCAATAACGTGTCTTAGTAAATGACTGAGGATGTGTTACTCTGATTTGTGGAGGATTAGAAGTATCATATCCATTACCAGAGTTGACGATATTAAAGGAATCAGCAACGCCTGCAGCGTCTAGGTTGATAGTAAACTCAGCGTCAATACCACCAGATGCATCAACTAACTCATATACAGGTGGAATGTTTTCATTATAACCAACACCTTGTTGATCGACTGTAACTGACTCAATACCGTCTACAACTTTTACAACATACTCTTTATTTGTATTTGCAAGGATAGGAGTAGAATTAACAATAATCTCATCACCTTGAATCAGATCATGATTCTCAGCAGTTGTAATAACACCATATGGTTTGTCACCAATTATTTGCTTTTGGTATGCACTAATAGCAACACCTTTGATGCTATCAATGATAGCAGAAGCACCAAATCCACCAGTGCTCTCATTATCGAAGAATACAGTATCATTTACCTGATAAGATCTGCCAGGATTCTCAATAACGAATCCATCAATCTGTGCAGTCTCAAACTGGGTAACAGTCTCTACATCGATGTCAACTTTAGACTCAAGTGAGACTTGAGGGAAGTAATCGTAAATTTGTAGAGTAGGCTCTTCTTGTAGTTGTAGAATCTCTTGTTGCTCATTAGCATCAATTAAACCGTCATTATTACTATCTTGAATTTCAAAGATAATAGGATATCCTTCAATCTCTGTTGTAAGGACATCTGCCTCTTGGTTGGGTTGACGCTCAACATCGATGTCCACATTCTCATATGGGACACGATATCTAACAACATCAGCAGGAATATTCTCTTGGACTGCACCCTGACTTAAATTCCACTCATCTGGAAGTGAGTTAAACGCAGGACCCATAATATATGGGAATTCTGGATTACCTCTATCAGATGCATCAATAGTGATGAAGTATGCATATGTGCCGTCAGGATACTCAGGAGTCTTACAGAAACGACCGTTATACTGGTCTAAGTCACCTACTTGGAAAACATACTCATAATCAGGCACAAATGATCCTGCAGGATAATCTGCAAGTAGAGGACCGTCTGTCCTGCTAGGATTAGGATTTGTAATTGAATCTTCTACAATCTCTGGTTTTAGACGATATGATGTGCGAAGTCTTCTTACACCACTATTTTGGTCAGTTGGATTTGCATATCCATAAGGACCGTAGATTGGGTTACCATCATATGCCCATCCCAAGATTGGAGAGTGTTGGAAATTCTGAGAGATCTCTTGGAATTGATTTGTCTCTTGATTGAGGAATACGTTATCACCAACCACATAACGTAGCTCTTTAGGATCAGAAACGTGTGCATACTCACCACCATACTGGTTGTTAAGACCAGTGAATACATAACCTCTTGCAATGTCATATTTGTCTGCAAGGTCATATTCAAAGTTTTTATTCCACTCAAATACTTCTGCAGTGAATGTTGCAAACTCACCGACTGCTTCTAGTCTAACACTAGTTGTGCCTTGACGATAGTTGATACCTCTGTTAAGAATCTCGATACCAATAACTTTACCCTTGTCTTCCCCAGTAGTTGCAATAGTTGCTTTAGCAACAGCACCAAAACCATCACCATTAATGATTACCTTAGGTGCAGTGGTATAACGACGACCAGAGTTAATAATAGCGATAGAAACGATTCTACCATTCAATACGATGGGTTGTGCTAGTGCACCTTCACCAGATGTGACAGAGATATTTGGTAGAGATGTATAACCAGATCCACCAGATGTAAGTGTAACAGCAGAGATAGGACCTCTGATATTAGCAGTTGCTGAAGCACCACTACCGCCACCACCAGTAATAGTGATAGATGGTTGTGATGTGAAACCACTACCAGGATTGCTTACCAAGATACGAGTAATATTACCATTAGTAACAACTGCGGTTGCAGATGCACCAGATCCACCACCACCAACGATAGAGATCAAAGGTGATGAAGTATAACCAGATCCACTGTTTGTTACTTCAAATGAATCAACACTACCGTTAACTGTAACAGTAGCAGTTGCACCAGATCCACCACCACCTTCAATAAGGACTTCTGGTGGAGATCCTGCATCATAGTTTTGTCCTGGTGTAGTAACGACAATACCAGTCAGAGGACCGAAAAGGACTGACTCTCTTGACTTATAGCACCAAATAGAGACACCATTTACCCAAGCACCGATTGCACTGTTAGCAGCAATCTCTTGTCTCTCAGAAACGGTATTTACGACTCTAGGGACTCTAATAAGTTTTCTTTGGTTGCCAGGTATCAATGCAGACCCAATAAAAGGTCCTATCTTGTAGTTTGGAAGACCTGACGCTGCAACGTAGACATAATCAGCGTTGAAGAAGGAATTCTGAATATTAGTTGTAAATTCGGTTACAACATTGTTAATTGGGACTTCAGTGGACTTACCTCTGTTAAGATCGACTGAAAGAAGGATATTACCAACTGGAATGATATCAGTCGGTGTAGCAACTCTATATGAGAAAGTAAACTCGTCAATACGAGAAGATACTTGGAATGTGCCGTTAAAGATAACTGGGTTTGCACCATACACTGTAACGGTGTCTTCAACCAACAATCCGTGAGGTTCTTCGGTTGTTACGGTTGCAACTTGTGATGCACCGCCAGGATCGATTGCAGAAACCTTAATAAGTTTTTTAACGTTGTAAAACCAAGATTCTAGTCTTTGCTCGCCAACAGAGTCAGATCCAAGTGATGCAACCTTTAATTTATCGCCAGGTAGGTAATATGATCCAGTATCGTCGAGCACAGTGCTCCCTGCTTCGGCAATACCCAAAACACGCATTTTGACTTCAGTAGAAGTGCCTCTATTAGCGTATATGAAGATATTGGAAGTAATGATGGTGCCAGGATCCCAATCCTCGACAATATCGTTATTTGACCGAGTACATTCAATAAACTGGTTTAGTGACTTCTCTTTATACTGGACTTCTTCATTATCTCCAATAAAGAAGGTGCCGTTTCTCTCTGGCCACCCAATAGTCGAGTCAACGGTAACAATTTGGTCTACAGTGTCTAATGGCTCAACTAGACGTGTTTTATAAGGAATCTTAAAGGTGCCAACCAGTGTTTCTTCAGAAATCACCAATTCATAAATTGTATCTTCACCTTTGATGATAGAAATCGCATTTTCGACTAATGCTGATGCATATTTGACATTTTGGTCAACTTCGTCGGCATATTGAATAACTTCTGCATCAATTAGGTTAGCAGGGTCACCAGACACCACTTGTGTCCTTAGAATGGTGTCTACGACCCATGTAGCAGCAGATGGAGAGATAATCTGCTCTTTAGGGTAAGATACTTCAATCTCTTCACCAAACAAAATCTTGAAAAGGTATTTTGCACCTAATGCAGTACCTTTTGCAAGATAGAAGTCCCTAATATTCTTAATTACGTTAACAGGGTTAACTTTCGATGGATCGAGTTGAATAGTGGGCAAATATTGCTTTCTAAACTTCTCAAATAACTGATAGATGAAAATAGAGTCAAGATTGTGGACAACAGACCCTATTGGGTGAGTGCTTGTTGAAAGTTGCTCTTCTTTTGCATAAACTTGGTTTCCATATTCATCATAATCAACAACGTTGGAAACACCACGGACAACACCGTTAAAAGCACTAGGAACGTATTCTCTACCACGCTCTTCGATTGCAAATCCAGTAACTTCATCATATCCGACGTTTACAGATGCTTTTGCTGCAAGAGGCTCAGCAATGTAAATTTTAGGAGGAAACTCCGATGAATAACCAGTACCAAAGTTAGTAATATTGATATCTGTCAACTCACCGTTGAAAATCGTCGCAGCAGCAGTTGCACCTGTGCCTCCAATAGGATTACCGTATGCATCTTTGCGATCATCAACAATATAGACAGAAGGAGCGTCAGTATAACCTCTACCACCTGTCAACAATTCGATATCTGTCACAGCACCGCTAGATACCGTCACATCAAGCACCTGTGCCCCTACAGGGTCGATTACACGACATCTTGGTGCAGTTGTATACCCACGACCTCTATTAATGATAGTAACCGATAGAAGACCACCCTCAGGAGTTAGTGAGCACTCAGCAATAGCGTTGATTCCTCCCTCAGGAGCAGGGTCGATGTAGATAGTAGGAGGATTAGCATAATTAAGACCTGCTTTAGTAACTGTAATGCTATCTACGTTAAGTCTTCCTTCAGAGTCAATAGTTGCATCACTAATAGTTGCACCGCCAGGATTATTGAAGGTAATGACTGGCACAAAGTCATATCCAGATCCAGAATCAGTAATTCTTACTGAATCTACCATTCCAGTGGTATCATTGACTGTCAAAGCAACCCTTGCAAGTCTACCGTTAGGATTTGTAGGAGGAGTGACTAGAGGAATGGGTGGGTTGTAAGATGTATAACCCTGACCACCAGAAATCAACTGAATATCTTTAATACCTGCAACCAAACTTTGTGCAGTAGCATATTCACCAGTAGTAGCAGTCTGAATGTTTACTCTAGGAGCAAAATCAAGTCTATATCCCTTTCCACCTTCTTTAACTAGAATATTATCAATCTTATTCTCAAGTACATTACAAACTGCAGTTGCACCGCTACCAAATGAGGCAGGCACAAACTCAATCGCTCTAATATGAAGAGTATCAGCACTACCAAGTGCAAACTTAGCAACTAGAGTATCTTGATAGACATTAAACTGCTCAAAAGGTTTCTGTAGTTGTCCTGTGCGGTTTACAATTAGAGCAACGTCAGAAATAGGAGTATATGCTCTACCACCTACTCTTAGAGGATAATATTTGGTGCCTTCCCATTCACTAACAGGAATAGGATCCATAGTAACGATGGTTTTATCAGCAAAACCGATCAGATACTTAATTTGTGTAAAACTTTGATCATCTCCACCAGAGGGTGATCTAGGAGGAGTTGTAAAGATGATGTTTGTGCCATTGACAGTGTAATCAATGGTAGGACGTAGAGTCTGGTTATATACAGTAACTACAAGGTGATCTACAGACGCAGGAGTTACAGGAGTGCCTTGAAACTTAAGTGGGAATGAAGTACGGACTCCATCAAATAGGTTATATGGATTTTCTAGTGCTTGCTCTTTCTTTTTAAACTCAGCAGGTGAAATACCTGGTGTCATGATAGCATCAGGACCTCTAGTTACTGATTCGTAATAGAGAATCTCATTATCAACCTTAATGCTACCGTTACGCTCCTGATAACCGTCAATATCCTCCACGACGATCTCGGTGTCATTAAGACCGATCGCCTGTAGCACAGTTGTCTCAGATGTTAAGACATTTGACTGATAAGTGTCAATGTCAAGATAATCGAGTATATTGTTAAGAATGTCGTATGGTCTACCGACTTTCTCCTGTGACTTGTAGTATTCTTGAAGTAATTGTACGAACTGACGATCTTCCTGACGTATAAAATCAGGGAGTTGTTGCTCAACTCTGTCAGAAACATTAACTCTAGACATATCTTAGAAGCACTCTTCTAATTCGGGATAAGTGAAACTATCCGTGGGGTAATCAAGTATATTTAGCTCTCCACCGCCAAAGTTAAATCCACTGAAATTGTTAGGATCAAAGATAGGGACTGACAAGTCATTGACAGTATAATCTATAGGATTTACATCTGGGTTGAAGATAATTGGGTCTGTGCCTGATGGAGGCTCAATAGATCCACCGCTAGGGTAGACAACCACTGGAATTCTGGTAGTATCGTCAGGAGTCAGTGCTACATTAAGAGGTCCTATACACACTTCACCAGTGTTATAGTTGACTGATCCGACGTTATTGTTAAGGATTACTTCTGCTTCATCTCTGACAGTAACAAGCATCATATTACCATTACCATCATCCCTTAGATTTACAGGGACAAGAGTTTGTGCGGTATTAGAGTCAAAGACTGCAGTATCCACTTGGACAACGCCACTAGTTAAGTTTGCGTTGTTTAAAAGACTTTCTGTGTAACCAGTAGCATAGAAGGTGCCAGATTTTACGACAGAGAAGGTTGGTTTACAATTACCTCCTGTGCCATCTCCGCTTCCATCTCCATTAGAGTCCTCAGGTGTCCCTGAGAAGTCGCCAGGACGGAAGAGAGGGTTGTTAAAGTCAAGACACTGGTTAAATACTTGACCAAATTGGAATGCGTCTAAATTCTGTCCTAGAGTGAGTTGAGTCGTGCTACCAGAGATAGCAGGATCTGCATTGTCAACTACACCTGCATACTTAGATCCTTCAAATCTGTTGTTGAATCTATTTGCAGCATTTTGAGCGTTATAGTCGTCAATGTTTTTCAACACTTTAGTTCTTAGGTCATTAGCAGACAGATTAGTGTCATTACCATTATAGTAAACGTAAGACTTAGGAATAACATAGAGAGTTGTAGGATCAATGATGATTGGATCGATAGCACCGATCGAATAGTCCTTTAATTGGTTTTTAATTCTGACTTTTGTAGTCTCATTCAACTTAGATCCAGTCTTGGGTCTAACTGCAACGTATACTTTTCCATAAACAGGAGGATTCAACTTCTCACCACCATATGCAACCACAGATCGTGATTGTGGGTAGAGTTGTCTTACTAGATTCTCAAAATCTCTTTCTGTTACTGCTCTATTTTGGGTTGTATACAATCTTGGGGCATTATACTTGATTGATACGGGAGTTTCTCTATCTTCCCCGTCTGCTGCCTCATTTTCGGTTGTGACAGTGATTGCATTATTCCCGATGATACGTCCTTCGCTATCAACAGCAGTACCAATGAAAGTAAAATCCCTCGCACCATTAGCTTCCTTTCCTATAGTCCTTACATAGTCAATTTTTACGAATTCACCGTCAACTAACTTTCTTCCTAAGACGCCATCTCCAAAAATTACCTTATAACGTAAATCATCAACTTCTTCAAGGAAGTAAATACGAGAATTGCCGTCTAGGTTAACAGAAGAGTCTGCTTTATTGTAAATATCGATTTCTGACGATTGCACAGAAGGAGAAACGTAAACAATCATCCTTTCAGTGTCTACATCTTCACTAGGAACGATGTATTCTTGTTTTTTAGTGTTATTAACAATAAACGAGTAGCTAAGAAGGTTACCTTGATACGCTGAGACGCATTTAAAGGTTGCAATACCAGTTGTTTGGTCAACAGGTGCTTGGACTTGACTTAGAATTGTAAAAATATAGTCATCAAAGTTATTTTCAGCACTAAATGAGTCACCCTTGTTAATTGTAACCTGCTCAGGGTAAGTTAGACCATTTGCACCGATTAAAGTTTGTATTCTTACTGTCACAAACGCTTTTGGAGACTTTACACTACGAGGAGTGTAGTTAAGTTGCTTAGCAACCTTAACAATATTGTCTCTGACAGTAGATGTTTCTAAGAATGCCTCATTGAGAGACATGTTTGCATTGAATGCAGTATAATAAGTGTTATAAGCAAGAATGTCGAGAAGATAAGACGCAGCAGATCCCTCAAAGTCATAATCCGTAAACTCAGATCGAGTCCTAAGGTATGATCTTATAGATTCCTTGATTTCAAAGAAATCCAAGGAGGTTAATTCTGATGGTACTGCAGGCATTACGTCCTCTCTAGTATGAAATCGATTTCTTTCACGATTGATTCACCTACGATGACATATTCAACACGCACATCTAGAGAATTGTAGTCAGGACCGTCTGTGACGTCCACTGAAGTGACTCTGATGCGTTTTTCGTATTTTTCAAGGGTTGAGATGATCTCGTCTTTAATTGCCTCACCTGTAAAAACGTCATAAGGCTCAAAAAGTAGTCCAGTTACTCTAGACCCGACTGCATTTTGAAAAGGTTTCTCACCAACGTCGGTTTTGACCAGATTTAAGACTGCCTGTTTGATTGCATTCTCATTTTTGACAGCACCAAAGTCGCGGCTGTTAGGATTTGCTTTGAAAGACATCGCAAAATCTCTAAAACCACGACTTATATTCTTATCTGATCGAATTCTGTATGACACTATACATTAGCGTAAGTTTTGCCATTACGAATTTTTTCCTTTTTAATAAAACGTCTTTCAGATCCGTAGTCAGTGATCAACACTTTACCACTTCTGATGAATTCATCCGATCTATCGACTATCACCATGGAAAAACAAGGTAGTTAATTATATTTAGCCTTGTCCGCGATACTTTTTTTTCGCTTCATTTGAGGAGGTTGCAGAATACTTGGTATTCTTCCCTCTTCCTTGTCTAGTTTTCTTTGGAGTTGCTTTTTGTTTTTGGGTGTTGTTATAAAGAGCCATAATAATTGGGTAAGTTTACTATCCTGCCCAGACATTCATAGATCCGTAAGCAACTACGGAAGAGCAGGGGTATGAGAAGCCAGGAAACCCGACTCCCAAGGGGTCTAACTGTCGTGCAACCAATCTCTTGAGTGCAAACACAGTTAGGGTTGTAGGATATACAGTCCTATCATGTCCAATACCTTTATCTTCTGTCGTTAATACCGAGCAGGGGTAGGGTGTTGGTTTTGGGCACAAAGATTTTCCACATGGACACATATGAATGACTATGTTTGTGCATGCAGATGGGTGTCTAATGAATTTATCACCCGCCAACATGATTGGAAAACCATTGACTAATACTGTAGCACGATTTGGTGCTAAAGGTGTCATTGGCACTAATGGTAGTGGTGGCCACCAACAAGAGTATTCTTTGATGCGAATAGTTCTAGTCCTAGGAATAGCACCACATGCCTCTGTGCTATGCACAACAGGCGGTAGACAGAGACCATGCCCTGAGCATGGTAGTCCGTTGATAGCAGCAACTGGTTTAAGAAATCCAAATGCCATTATCCTTCACCTCTGAGCTGCCTTCCGTCCAGATATGGGTATTTATCTTGGCACTCATCAAAGAATGGATTTCCTAGGTTTTTGATACTTCGTGACAGAGCATTTGTGCCACCAGTCAGATAATTAAGGACTTCCATCTTTCCTGTGTAGTCCCCCATTTTGATCCTGTAACGCTCTGTTTCCATACGTTTAGGGTCAATGGCAATAGAGCAGTCTGCAACGTGCTCTAGGGCATTACAGTTGTTGCACAGACCACTACCGCTACCTGGCCAACTAGACGTCCAGTTGTTTAGACCATTTGCTCCTGTGTTATTTGAAGCTGGGGGTGTGATCTCATAGTATGTTTGTCCTGCAAGTGGATTACCTGAGTTGTCCCATCCGCAGTAAACATCCAAGCACCCATCCGTGTTATTTCCTTTTCTAACAAACTTATCCCAACAGTCATGAGGGATATTGGTAGGATCATTTGGACAGCTCCCATTATTGACTGTGAAATTAACATAGTTTTGTGAGCCTGGATATGATGTTGTCGTTTCGTTACCATTCTCATCTGTAGTAGTAATTAAAGTTTGCCAAGTTGCGGTAGTATCAAATGGATCCGCATCTAGATTATCTCCTAACCATAGTGCAAACTGCTGTGCTCTAGTGTAATTACTACGGTTATAATCATATGTATTTTCCTCAAGTCCGATTGGGACGTATTCTATACTATTGTTACTACCACGGTAACATCTACCAGGCACATTACCTCTAGTGCAATTCCATGTTTTATACCCGCCTGACACTTTTCTCTTTGGTGTGAGCTTTGGTTTGGGTAGTGTATTCAAAAATTGCATAAATGCCTGTCCTTGCGACCCTGTTGCTTTACCATCAAAGGACAGTGCGACCGTAAACTCTGCTTTCTCATCATGCGGAGCACAGTATTTCCAAGGCAGATACCCAAATGCCTTCCTAGATGCGGTAAGTCTGTCTTTTACCTCCCCATAGAAGTTTTCACGAGGGTTATCTTCCGCTTCCATATACGCACATGGCATCTGAAACCACTTTTTGATGTTATGAATGACTGGTTGATCCACAATCAAGCACTTATTTCCGTCAAATGATCCGTATAGTCCGTTAAATGCTTCGCTATCCGCCTCAGAAGAGCGGAGACCGCTCAAAATATCGGAATATACACCGCTTGAAAACTTTTCTCCTGCGGGTTGACCTGTTTCATCGGGTCCTTTGAGCATTCTAGGCTCTTCTTGTGCTGCTAGATTCTCAAAAGTGTCTACAGGAGGCATTGCTTTGAGTAAAGGTAGACCCATATTGATGTCAATACAGTCCGCAGGTAGGTTTTGACACAAAACTGTCTTACCTTCTGGGTCAACCTCTGCATATTCCATGTATGTGATGGGCACATTGGTAGTGTAACCTGCATTAATGGTGCTCATTTCGTCTGTAACGATGCTTCCTGACAATGGATTCTCTTGAGTCATGGTAGTTCCATCATCAGACTCGAAGTTAAACATGTCTGCAACGTCAGTTTGACTGTCATCTAGTGCAGGCTCCTTAAACTTAGTGTCTACATTAATAGAAATGCCCTTCTCAGCGATGTAAACCTGTGGAGGAAACTGCGGATCGTAACCAGATCCACCATCAATCACGTCAATCCGCTTGATAATACCTGATTTTGTGATCCTTCCGATCCTAACTTCTGCATTACGGAATTGTTGCACCGTATCAAACTCTCTTTCCTTCCTATTTTTGAGCACTTGTAGTTGTCTACGCTCAAATTTGTCCAAAGAAATCTTCTGCTCACCGATTTCACCTGTCTCATTATAGTCTGGAAACTTCTTTACAGGCTTTCCGTAGTCTCTGAGGAAGGCACCACGCATCTGACGTGCTGTATCTGTGCTACTAAACTCCTCTAACTGACCTGGCTCACTAATAGTTACGGTAGGATTGGTGTATCCTACGCCACCATTGATGATTACGATCTCTGTAATCTTACCTTCTGTGTCTACAATCGCTTCCGCCTCTGCTAAATCCAGTGTGCGGGTAGGAATGAGTGCCTTTGGATCTAGTTTTACCTTGTAATACGCAATATTTTTCTCGAATTCGTATACTCCAAAGAAGGCTGCCTTGTCTGGAATGCCAAATCCCGCTAAAACTTGTATCCTTGCCTTGGGAATAGGAGGCTCATCCTCCTCTGAAGGGTATGGATGACTCTCAAACTCCTGTTGATAGGAGAATTTCTTGCCATTTTTATGTCCATCCTTCTGTAATTCCATATATCCTGCATTCATTTTGCCACCGAAGTAGAAAATGCCCGCAATATTCCATCCGTTTATCTGCTCACCCTTGCGGAATGTGCCTGTAGTGGTCAAATACTTGAAGAATATCCTATGTGTGTCTGTGTCCGCAGTCCTAAATGACTCATCTACACCACTTCCTGCAGGTCCACGCACATCAATTCGCGACTTTGTAGTCTTCCATGAGTCTTGGCGGATCTGATAGAAGTGTGAATACCACTCTTTGTGCACAACACACTCGTTTCTGTTGCTACTACCGCCATAATGGTTAGGACAACACGCTGCATCTGACAGTTGATACTGTATACCGAAGATAGGACCATTCCACGGATACGATGTATCATACAAATAATACAAATATTGCGAGTCATAGCATGATTGAAACCCGAGAAACCTCGGCACCGCTCCTTTTATCGCACCATTCAGTCCATATAACCACTCAAAGTTTGCATCTTCCGTTGTAGAGACGCTTCCATCGCTTCCAATGCTGCCTCCCCAGTAATCTCCGAAGCCTGCAACGCCTGGTGTGCCGATTGGTTGACCAAATGCGTTAGTCCCGAAGCGATTTTGTCTGTAATTTCTGTAAGTAAACCCAGATCCTTCTGCTCCCCATGTATACCAACTGCTTTTATCGACGCATTGACCAGTAGGACCTATATTTCCGATGTCTTGGAAGGTGCTTTCTGGTGCATCTGGGTTATCTCCTGCAAAAACATACCCAAAGATACCCTGATATACATATCTACCGCCTCTAACCTCTCTGGGGGCGATAGGACCGCCACTCAACTCGACTTCTGAGGCAGGGTCAATGGTATAAAAGTCATCTTCTGGGTCATAGAAGTAGTGATATAGAGGCACAGGGGTCTCATCTGTCCCTGCTTGTGCCTGTGCATCACTCAAACTAGTAAAAATGTATCCTAAAGTGCCGACTAGGTAGTAAGGTTTACCATTATTACTACTTGGTGCGGTATTTGATAGCGTTAATTTTGTATTATCGTCCCTCTCTCCTCTAAACCAGATGTAAACAGGCACAGAATTTCCTACTTGTGTCTGCATCAGGTAAAAAACAGGTATCTGTCCTTGTCTAGGCTCAGGATTATACCCTCTTAATACTTTTTGCCAGTGCTCATCGTCCCCAACAGCATGCTCTTTCGTCAATTCTGGGGTTTTACTATACTTGTGATCGTCTTTTACACCTCTATAGAAGCGATATACGGGTTGTCTGTCACCATTACAGTTGCCGACACACGTTTTTTGCTCCTCTCCTATGTAATGCACTATATCTTTGCCTAACGGCATAGTGCCAGGACCTTCGTCGAGATACTCTATTTCGTAATTCTCGTCGTTTTCCTCATCATAGAATGGTTTTATATAATCCTCCCCCTCTATAGGGTTAGGAAACGATCGTTTTGTTGATAGGATATAACAAGGCACCGATCAATTCATACGCTCTTCCAATTTATTTAGTCGGTCATACAGATCATCTAGGATCTCTTTGATATTGAGATGCTTCTCATAACCTTTTGGTTTGTATTGAATCATATCTGCACCAGGTGGAGGTAACTTTTGGATTGCCCCCTCGCTAATGGACACTCGCTTTGCAAGATTCTCTAAACCTTGACCCACCTTTTCTAGGCAGAAAGCGATTTTTTCCATATCGTCCATACCCTGAGTGGGTAGCGATTGGTCGGGATTTGCAACATCCCCATAACTAATAGGACTAGTTGATTTAACTGGCATGATTCACGCTCGCGATTTTTTTACTCTTCAACGGCTTTCAGTATAATAGAGCCATCAGTTTCTTCGGTATATTCTAACTCAGTGCCTTCTCGCCACCCCAACTCCTCGATTAACTCGACAGGAAGTGTGATGAAAAGATCACCGATGTCATCTGCTTCTACATCTAAGATGTATCGTTTGCTCATTAGAAGTTATAGTGGATACAATTTATGTAGACTTTCCCCGAATTGCACCTACGCATGTTTCCATATAAAAACTATTGCCTGGTGCTTTTAGGTCTGTGATCTGACTCTCACCCTTATAAGGATGATGTAACATAAACCCATCACCTAGGTAAACACCTCCATGGTTAGGTGCTTGCCCATGTCTTTTAGTATAACCCCCTTCTAGAGGCGTATACCACAGTCTGAAGAGGATTATATCATCCTTCTCCAAACTATCTAATGATGCTTTCTCCCACATCTCTGACTTCATTACATACTCGCCATTCTCAGTGTTGATAGCATCATCAGTAAAAGCGTATATATGATCTTCCTTACAGAAATCTCTTAGATCTCTATTCAAGTATAACCGATAGTATTTTCTTACACAATGGTAGCAACTCCAAGAGTGTATTGCTCGCCACTTCTCTCCAAGGAAGTGTGAGTATTCTCTCTCTAACTCTTGTTGTTTCTTACGTCTACCCATTGACCTCTGAGGGGGATTTTTATATTGGAAAAATTTTTTTATATTGCTTAAACAAAACTCTCGCTTTGGGATACTTTTGTAGGTTAGGGAAGTAAGAGTTTTTATATATCCGCTTCGCTAAGTATAAAGAATTACCGCAATTTACTGCGATTTAACTCTTTATATCCTGGTGCTGTGTGCTGTTACATAGTGTCCCCAATAACCACATCGTAACACATACCCTCCATAATGCAATAGTCACATAGTTGGGTATACTGTGTTAACTCCTCATTGAGTCCTGTATCTATTAACCACTGTGCCATGATCACAATTTCATCAGGTGGTAAACCGCCTGCTTCATATGTGTCCAATAGTGTTTCAATTTGCTTAGGTATGCTCATCGCCTGCTGTGTTTGTTTGCGTCATCAAGTGCACTTGCCTGACTCCTAAAAGGTCCATTCTTAGGACACTCGGGATAATCATACTGCCAAAAGTATTTTCTACTCTTCTCCCATATTTTGATGTTTACGGGTGGGTGTGTAGGTAGTTGAAAAACCTTACTCATGTCTCATCCTCATAGTGTGCGGATTGTTGCGGATGTTTATCCTTCATAGGGTCATGCTTTTGTTTGCTATTCCATAGGCGTTTCTCTCGTAGTGTCTTAGGTTTGTTTGAATTGTGTGGGTCATTACGTTTGTATGTCCGTCCCATGCATTAATTCATTCAGTCATCCTAATTTGATGTTACCTAGTAATTATAAGGGTTTTGCCCATATAAGTCAACTCCCCTGTGCAGGTTTTGTGAGTGTCCTGTGTATGCTTGACAAAAAAATCTCGATGTGTTACGCTCTAAGCCAACGGTGTATAAAGCACTTAAGTATGTTTTTTTATACATTTACAGAATTGTCAAAAACTGGCATAGGTGGGCAAAAAGTGTCATTTATTAGGGATAAAATTAACTGTCATTGTTACACGATCGTCGTAGGGGTTACCCTCATACCCATGTGTCATACTTGACGGATAGATGATAAGATCTCCTTCATTCATAGGCACGGTTGCTTCAGTCATATTAAATGCTGTATAATCCTTATTGGGGAATTGCATAACAGGATAATAACTCCCTGCTACATTTCTCCTAAACTTTAGAGGTGAATGCCCATCGATGTAATTGATTAATAGGGTTGCCGAGTAGATACAATTAGAATGCTCATGTGGTGCATACAATGCTCCCTTAGTTGCTAATTCTAGATAACAGTCTGAAATTGCAAAATCTAGGTCATAGTTGTATGCTTCCTTATTGTATTCTCTACACTTGTCTAGCAAAAAATCGGCGACGCTCGCATTGTCTTCTAGAATTGTGTTTCTCTTACCTATTTGTGAAACATTATGAGTAATTGCGTTGCGATCATGCTCTGGTCTAATATCCTGTGTTTCTATCCACTTGAATATCTGTTTTTTAATAGTGGGGAAATTTGGGAAAGCATACCGACCAACTGGTAGGGCAAAAAGTGCGTAAACCTCGTTAGTTACTGCATTATCTAAATTATCGCTTAATGGTGATTGTGTCATAGTGAAAACAGGAAAAAGGGATCGTTAGATCCCTGTCGTGTGAGTTATTTAGTTGTTTGGGCGGTAGAGTGGTGGCGAGTTGCGTTATCTAACCTTTAATAATAATAATGACCTAATTAACCCATATTGGAAGCGATTAGAGTGCTAACTCCATACCGCTTACGAATTCCTCGGTTACATTCTTATAACCTACAAACCACTCAAAGTTTTTCTGAAAAACACGAGTGCCATAAGAGAATTCATCAAGAAGTGCATTTAAACGTGACTTAGTTGTGTTTGACTGCCAACCACCATCTTTAATAATGATTGAGTTATCCTTAACTGTAGCGATGTGATTACCATGCAAGTAAACATCAACTTCGCCTTCCCATCCGCACCTAACCATAGTATTAGATGATGAGAAGTTTCTGCGGTTGCGGATTGCTGAATTCATTTCTCTTTCGATCTTTCTCATGTGGTGTGGTCTCCGTGTTTGTTTGTTATACTAATATTATAGTGGTTAATTCGACGGTAGTGTGCGAATGTGTACCACTTCCGCAAGTGGCACAACCCTAGGTGCGGATGGTTGCGGAATAGTGTAGGGTTTAGCGTTAGACTTGCGAATAGTCAACTTGTCTAACTCTGAAGTGAGATTTGAAAAAATGTCTTCCATATTAGTCATTATACTCTGAGTTGAGTATCTTGTCAAATACTGATTGTTGTAGTGGTGTCAATTCAAAATCCATATCCCTAAGGATATCATATAATTTGATGATTTCATATTGCTCATCAAATGTAATCGGGAATAAATTCACTTTAGTGTCCTCCATTGTAATTGAGTCAATTTGTCTAGAATGTTTTGATAGTCTTCATTATATTGTCTCTCTAGTCTTGAATCAACTAGATCGATTAATAACTGCATTTCATTGTCTGTTAATGTGCTCATTACTGTGCGATCTCCCAAAAACGAATGTTTGCGATCTCCTCCGCTTTCTGCTCATCACCATGCACTTCAACAAGTGCTTCCTCATATAGTGCTTCAATTAGATCGGTGTTTGCTTGACAACTCATAATAAAATTCCTGGAATAATGTGAATAATGGTTAATATAGTGGCGGTTACCTCATGTAGAGGTGTCCGCCTGCCCAGTCAACTTTGTTAGGGTCTAGTAGAAATTTGATGTGATCAGGATTCTGAAAAGTGTATCTTACATGCTTAGCGGGTGATTTCCATGATGCAGGTTTATACACGTCACCAGTATTTTTATCGATGAATGTAACAACTGATCTCTCTCTATACTCTTGTTTGTCCTCTGACCACTCACATGAAACAACTTTGTAATACTTCTTACCTTCGATTGCCTTGAAAACGTCTAAGTTTGCTGTGCCGTTTTCGATCTCAGCAAGTCTATCAAGTTGATATTGAGATGGTGTAGATCTCACTTCTCCGCCGAATGTTGGACGCTTATACATTGCGATAGTATAAAGTTTTAGATTCTCAGTAAGTGCATCGCAATAACCTTGAGTATAAGACTTAACGAATGCCTTATTAGTCTTTTTGACTGATTCGCCGATTACTTTAGTTTGAGTCATGTTTGTTTGTTTAATTACTCTTATTATAATGGATAAATGTGTGGTAGTGTATTCTTATGTGACACTAATAAAACTGTCACATTACCCATTGACTTTATAGGTAATTGATTCAGCATGATAACCAATAAAATCAAATATTTGATTTCTTAGGTCATCTTCGTTTTTTGCTTTCCATCTACCTAGACATCTTTGGTGCATTACATATTCCTCTTGGGGTGTATATTGCAAATCTGGGTCTCCGTCTCCAACTTCACTTAGGTAGAGATCGATGTCTGTAACGTGGTAAATCTTCATCCCCATAGGTCTAACTCATGATCTGGAATAAAGTCTAATTCAACTGGTCTCATGAATACATCACCATTAAGTATTAAATTTGCTACTTTCTTACGATACTCTAGTGAGTTGAGTTTCTCGTCAGTAAGTGCATCCCACTCTTTTCTTGTAAATGCATCATCTACCAAAAAATCGATCTGGTAGTGCTCATTGCGATTGATGTTGATGTTTTTAGTAATAGTCTTCATTATGTTAACCTCCTATGGTAGTTGGTTAACATATACTTGTCTCTTGAATCTTGCGACTATCTCATCAAGTGTTTTTAAATCAATATCATCGATATTGTCATTCTCTTCGCCAACATAATAAAATGTGTTGTTAATGTCTTTGATGAGATCTAAGAGTGAAATTTCGTTTGCTGTGTAATCCATGTAAGTTTGATTGAATGATTATATTAATATTATAGTCACTAAAAACACGGTAGTGTATTCTTATGTGACACTAATATAACTGTCACATGTTTGGATATTCTTCTTCTACTTTATGCTTAAAGTCTATTAATCCTTCGTGGATTTTAAACAATTTAAACATATCTACATCGCTGAAGTCATCCCACTCAGCAACATATCCAACTCTCTCTATATCTGGTTGACCATTCTTAAATTGTGGTGCATATCTGAAATCGCCATCGCTATCTAACCAAAAACACATGCCGAAATCATCGCTATTTGTAAAACCGTAAGGTGTAGGGGAAAAGTTATGCTTTTCCCTTAATGGTATGTTAGTAGGCATTACTTGCTCACCTCGTAGTATTCTCTAACTATTGAAGTTTGCTCACCAAACTGTTTGATTAGAAAATTTCTATATCTTACTGCTTGGGTGCCTAGGCATCTAGCGATCGCTCTCTCATTAAATGAAATTTCATCTATCTCCCATGAGTCGTTACGAATAGCATCAACAAAACTGCCACTACTGTGATCAAATTTGTTGTAAGTTAATGTCCCACCATTGCTATTTCTACTTAAATCGTTTATATCGTGAGTATAGTAAACTGTAGCGATGTGCTGACTACCAACATAAACATTGCTAGTAAAACAGTTATCTGTTTGATATGAGTTGTGAATCATTACATCATTTTTAAGTGATGTGCTTTCTCTCTGTTTGATTGCCTGTAATACTCTTGTTTGATAAATGTCCATGTGAGTAATTTATGATTATATAATCATTATAATCAATAAAAACACGGTAGGTAGTTTATATGTGACACTAATGCAACTGTCACACACTATTAATACGTTTGTCGATTAATTCCTTATATTCTGAATGTAACTCACATCCAATATAATCACGTCCTAATTGCTTACTTACCATTGCGGTAGTCCCTGATCCCATAAATGGATCTAAAATTAGGTCACCTACTCTACTCCCTGCTAAAATACACGGTTGAATGAGATCAGGCGGAAATACTGCAAAATGACTTCCTTTATATGGTTTATTAGTTACTGACCATACAGATCGCTTATTTTTCTTAGGATAAGATTTAGTTAGTCCAGTATGGGGACTTAATCCTGTGCCTTTATTATGATACTTTCCTTTACTTCTATCTCTCACTCCCCAGTCTTTAGCATCTTCCTTAATTGCTTCATTGTCATAAAAATATTTCTTATTCTTACTGAATAAGAAAATATACTCATGTGCTTTAGTGCATCTATCTCTCACGGATTCGGGCATCGGGTTAGGTTTATGCCAAATAATATCTTGCCTTAGATACCATCCATCCTGACGTAATGCAAACGCTAACATCCACGGAATACCGATTAAATCCTTTTCTTTTAATCCCTCTAACTTATTACCACGTTTATTACATTTATCAGGTAAATCTTGCTTAGTCTTACTTACTGATTGTTTAGGATATGACTGACCTTTTCCAGGACGATAATTATAATAACTATCTCCTATGTTTAACCATAGTGTGCCATCATCCTGTAAATTATCTCTTACTAAGCGAAAGATCTCCACCATATTTTTAATATATTCTTCTGGTGTTTCTTCCTGACCTACTTGATTCTCTTCTCCACCATAATCCCTGAGTCCATAATAAGGCGGTGATGTTACACACATTTGTGCCTTATGCATCCAAAGATTTGGAAGTGTTTCTCTTACGTCACCATAGACAATAGTATTACGGTCGATCATTCTTTAAGTTGGGGAAAATGTGTAGGTGTAAACTCATCAAGTTTAACATTATAACCTATTACTCTAGGTGTTTCATATTCATCTTTTACTCTATTATAATACGATGCATGACTATCAAGATATGCCTGTATTTCTTCTGCTAAGTGAAATGGATTGATCTCAGCATCGTTGCCTGCTTGAATTTTGAAACAGTAGGTAATTTCTTTCATAGTTAGTGATGTGGGTTGTAATAGTTGAGCATTAAAAAGAGAATAAAGATAATAACGAGAATAGTGATTACTAGCATTGAATTGATTGAATAAGTTTTAATTCTTTATAATTATATACGGTCTTTCTGTCTCCATTGTCATCAATTAATACTGTCCAGTTTTCAGTAGGTGTAAATCCTTTTCTGTCAGTATCGTCCTTAATGTAGTTAATTAAAACTGTGTATGTATCACCCTTATATGATACAATATCACCTATTGATATGTTTTTGACTGAGTTATACATTATGCTAACTCCCTATCGTCAATAATCTCTAGCATTAATTGATATGCTTTAGATGGGTCATCTTCCTCTACATATGCTTTAAGATCTTCATAGATGTATTCATCACAATTATTAAATGTGTATTTCTTGAATTGCTCTGTGTCCATTGATTTAATTTCTTTTTCAACTTGATCTTTAGCAATTCTAAGCAATTCTTCGTTACTCATAGTTGTGATAATATACTCTACATACTCCTCTTTGATCTCTTGTAAATCACCAGTTTTTACAGTCATGATAATCCCTCCCAGATTGAAATAAATGTTGTAATCCAGTCACGATTTGCAACTGACATTGATGATAAATCTTGCTCATCAGCACTTAACATTGGTAGATTGTGATCTGTGCAATACTGCACATAAATGTCACTTAACCAGTTGATTTGATTGTCATTCATGATGTAATCTCCCAAAATTTCTTGACTGCTGCGTCAGCAATAACAGGCAAATAACCTAGTTTTGAATTTTGCTCCATAGCATATAATTGATCATCAGTTAGACCATTTTCTTTACGAAAGTCTTCCCAACATTCGTCATAACATTGATCTAAAAGTGCTTCCTCTTGAGTGAAATTCATGTTAGTTAACTCCTATAATGTTGAGTGCATTGTTGTAAGCAACTGCTCTTGCTTCGATAACCTGATCTCTCACTCTCTCACGGTCTAGACTATCACCACCACCCCATGTTACATGAGTGCCTTCTTCACATAAATCTAAAACGTTGAGAGTTGCAAGTGCTAACTCTTGTCTTGTTAATCCATCGATAGGATATAAACAGTCAGGATGCTCAGGTGAATAGAATGATTCACAATAATCAAGAAATTCTTTGAAGTTGTGCATGTGATTTGTTTAACTATTAATATAATAACAAAAAAGCACACGGTAGTGTGTTACCGTGTGCCACTAATTAAACTGTCACTCTGACAATAGACTTTCTCTTTTACATAGGTAAGCATTACCATTGATTACTGCATCAATATAATTATTGTTTACAGTATGATTGATCAATTTGGCATAACTGGTCAGTTTTTTGATCTTGGATTGTTGAGAATTTTTTAATTGCATTGATTCCGAAGTTGACTGTGAAAAAAATAATAAAAAAGGTTAGAGCGTATCTCATTAGTAATTCATGATTAGTTTAGTGGGGACTTGATTAATATAACCTTCAATAAATTCTTTACATTCACAAACAGTATCATATCCACCGATCTTAGTGTATATGAATACACCATTATCTAATTGCTTACGAGCATTAACTCTATACTTGTGAGCATTATAATCACCTACATGTGCACCACTAAGATCTTCAGTAATAGTAAATGCACTTAATTGGATACCGTGATCATTCTCTACATAATCCTCGGATACGAAAACATGCTCACAATATGTTGAGACGTTTAGATCTAGGTGTGAGTTGATGATCGCTAGTTGGTCTTCCATGTGATTCTGTGTGATTACATCCTATTATAGAGCATGTATGGGCAAAGCACAAGACTATGTGACACAATATTAAATGTCACATGTATATCCATCATTATAATACGATTCAATTATATTCATTTCGTCATCACTCAAATCCCATTTAAAATTACTAGGAAACAAGTTGATCAATTTTTTAAATGCTTTATTACTGACTTCATTACTTCCGAAGTCATGTCGATCTCTCTCCACACATTCGTGGATATATCTCCACTCTTTAGTAGTGAAGTATCGTCTCACCTCATCATACTGATGTTGTGTTAGTGGTCTCATTTTAGTAGGATGCTTCCTCTAATTGGTCGATAGGGTTATCTTGAATACTGCAATATGAAATATCGTCAGTATGATAAGATCGATAAATTCTCTTCCATATGGTATCGAATTCATCCTGATCTAAGTTTTTAAAAATAACTTGACCTTTAAAGTAAATGTGGTAGGTTGTTGTTGTCTGCATTTAAGTCCTCTAGATACATCCATTCGTAACTACTATCCTCGGGATCTTCATTATTAATAATGTATTCATTGAAAATAGCATCGCTATTACCAATATTTGAGTCATCTACATGTCGTTTAATATTTGTCATGTAGGTGTATCTCATTGATGAGAGTGCGAATTCAATGGTATTCATGACTGGGGAAAGTAATTAAAGTTGATTACACATCTATCCTGAGTGGATGATGTGCCATAGTGAATTGTCTCGGATGGAAATATAACCATCCTACCCTTAACAGACTCTACTTTTTGGTCTCCTACCATCGTATAACCATCATTACTATTAACATAGTAAATTCCAGTTAAAGCGTTAGGAAATTTGTGATCTGTATGTGGGTGTGATGACGTGGGCACTTGCGAGCGTAATTGCAAGTTTGCTTTAATCTTAATGAGTGCACATGCATTTAAGTTATACAATAATGGTTGCATTGCCCTATCTTGACAAAAGTCAGATTGTGGAAATCCATTATTATAAAACATATGCACCATTTGTGATCTCGAATCGGGGTCAGTTGATACTATCCTACGACAGTATGACCACGAAAAAGTGTCACTCAATAAAAGATCATGAATCTCTTGTTGAATAACACTAGGGACGAAATCATCAATAATCCTCATTTGTTAAATGGCGAATTGAAGTATGCTTTATTAACTGTGTAAACAGTCACTAATGCTACTGCAATACCCAAAAAACCTAACCATAGAATAGGTGAATGTGGGAAATCGTATGTTGGAATTTGCATGTGTGTTTGTTTAACCTCTATATTATATGGCACTTAACCTATGTATGGTAGGGTCTTGTGCCACTACTTGATCTGTCATACAATAGATTGACCCGAGTGACACTCGTATGCCATCGTCAGGTGGTAGTCCCATGTGATACATATGCGATGGGAAAATTAAAGTTTGTCCCATATGAAATGGCACTCTCTCTATTTCTTCGTTTGCATTATTGTAGAATACAGTATCACCTGACTCACCAGCTGCATGATATACAACTGAGATAAGATTAGGCATGTCACCATCATTATGGATTTGTGACTGCATATTATCAAATTGCATATTCAATAGTGTCCTCATAGTTTTAGCATGTAATCGATGCTCCATGAGTGCATTAAAATATTTGATAAACCATTCATCCTCACTACCCACAAATACACCATCTTGCACTACCATAGTGCCAAAGAATCGTGCATTCTCATAGCAGGCATAAGGACTATTAGTCCATCTAACAGGATACTCAACTAATCTGTTGGCAACACTATCTACCATCCAGTCAGGAAAAAGACCACTAACAACTTCAACCAAAACCACTCCCTCCTTTAGATTTAGGTCTATCAATTACTTCAATTCTATCTATAAGAATCTTTTTATTCCACCATAACTCTTGGATTTCTTGCCATGAATCCAACACTTTAGTGGAATTATCTTTGCAAATAACCTTATAGCAATGCCTATCATATGGGGCACTACTGGTCTCGGTGAAGTAATTAGGAAGTGAGATCATAGTCTATCATTAAGTAATTGAATTTGCCAATTATCATCCCCACCTTCTAGTCGGTCAACCCAAAACCAAAAGTCAGGATAGTCAGGTGCTGAGCAAAACACCCTATTACCTCTAATATGCTCAACAATAACCTCATTCTTATTGTTGAGATATTTGGTAAATATCTGTTGTGCCTTATTACTTTTAGGCACAACTAATGCTCTATTTTTAAGCATAGTCTAGTCTTGTAAGTAAGTTGTCTTTAAATGGTCTGAGTCTATCGATGCACATTTTATGATATGTTTCATCGATCTCAAAACCAATAAATTGTCTATTCTCCTCTACTGATACCTGAGCGGTAGTGCCTGCACCCATAAATGGGTCTAGCACTACATCATTGACACTAGACCACGTTTTAATGTGACCTCGTGCCAACTCCTCAGGCATTGTAGCAGGATGTTTATATGATGCTTTAGACGATTGTCCAAATCCACCACTATTTTTAATTCTCCATATGTTTGTCCTTACTCCCCACTCTTTAATCGCATTACTCTTACGATTAGGGTCATGTGTAGTGCCATCCTTTTTGCGTGATGTAGCATTACCCCATGATGTGATGCCTGCCCACTTATTTTTCTTATCTTGAATAAGATTAATAGTTTTGGGACGTCCTTTAGATAGTATGAAACAATACTCAAATACCTGAGTATATCTTACTGACTTGACTCCACTAGCGAATGCTGTGCCTGTTTTCTCATATATCATTGTGTCGTGAAGTCTTAACCCTAAATCCATAAAATGTAAACATTGACGAAAACTAGATCCAGTCTCGGATCCTTTTATTGTCGCATCGTTTACATTCCACATTATTACACCACCTTCCTTTAACACTCTGACCAGACCAGTAGCAACATCCTTAAAGACATTAAAATCCCACTTGCTACTATCATTATATGTGCGTAAATCGTCGTAAGGCGGTGACGTTACGACGAGATCAACACTTTCTTTATCCATGAGTTGCATACCATCGATACAACTCATGTGATAGGTATCATTAAGCGATAGTTTCATAAACTGTGTGGATAAATTTCTGTGTCCTTCTTACACTACCGTAGATAGGTGTGATACAAATAAGATCTTCATTGTGCACTCTAAGAGTAGAAAATCCGTTGTTGTTTTTACCAGTCTTAGTAACTGAGTCAGTCCAACCAGTAGCAGGATTCATAGCAAGTGACAAGTCAACTAGACATGCAAACACCTCAGGAAATCCATTCTCTTTTTGTGTCAACTTAACACAAAAGATCTTATCAACCTTGGTCTTACTGTGATTGTTACCAGTAGCGAATGATGATGTGCTACTACCGAGTGACATTTTGTTTTCGATCTCTTGCTCTAAGAGTAGAGCATCGTAACCAACTGTCTCCTCACTAATGTAATCAACACCCAAATCTACTGCTGAGTCCTCAAGAGCAGGGTTAAAGATGTTTGCAAGAAATTTAGTTTTGTCAACTGTATTGTCCTCACCAAAGAATGTATCTAGGTTAGACTTTTTACCACCACTACAAATGTGTAGTGCTTTAGCAACACGGTCTGAAGTCAACTTGACTGCTTTAGGGACGATACGCTTGAGTGCTTCAGCGAGTTGGATGTTGTCTGCTTGGGGTCTGAGTTTCATTGTATTTGTCTGATTGATCTTATTATAGCGTCAATAAAGACGGTAGTGCAATGTAGTGGTCAGTTTCTCAAGTGTCCTACTCATATGCCTGTAACCACTACCAACATAGATCTGACCTGCTACAACACTAAGAGTTGCAACACCCCAAAAAATGTAATACCATTTAGATTTGATTTGATACCTTTTCATAATTAAACAATAGATGTGGGTGCAACACCCTTTACAAAAATCTCATCGACTACTCTCTGTAGTCTCTTGACAACTGCATTACCATAATTGTTATGGATAGGGACGGTCAAGTAACCAGTTGGTTTTCTATAAAACTGACATGCACCTGCAGGAATACGACCTTCAGCGATCGCTTTAGTGTCATCCTTATGCATACGAATCACACGACCAATAGTTTGTGCCATTGATACAACATTGAGATTTCTCAATAGAATGCAATGGGTCAGACCGTGGACGTTGATACCCTCAGATAGAATAGAATAATGCATAACAACAAATTTCTTGCTGTTATCCTTACCCCACTCAGATAGAGTTGTCATAAACTCTTCTCTGTTTACTTTCTTGTCATTAATATATGCACCATATTTAGATGTGACATGTAGATAGTCATAACCTCTGAGTCTCAACTGAGACAATAGAGTAGTGTGACCGATCATGTTGCCGAGGATACGACTAGATGGGACTGCGATCAACACCTTAGATGCTGACTCCTCATCAAGTGTGTCTAGCACATTGATAACTGTCCTTGTTTGTGTCTCATGCATTGTGTCTCTATCCAAATCCATTTCAGTAGTAAATGGGACGATAGTAGGTGACACAATACTACCGTTAGCGATCAATTCTGGTGCAGGGACTGACTCCAATACATCACCATAAACAAATTTGTTATTCATACCTCTAGTATGAATGCCTTCATTCTTTCTTGCTGTGCGTGGTGTCGCTGTGAAAAAATAACATTTATCTGCAACTTTACTTGACTCCATTGCTTTAGGGAAAAACTGACGTGTTACACTATTGTGTGCTTCATCAAAATAGATAGCATCAATAGGAATATCAGACTCCAATACACGATGTAGTGAATGATATGTTGTAAATATAATTGCATTCTCATGTAGAGCACGGCAACCCTCAACAAAATTAGCAATCTCTAGTGCCTTGGTTGTGCTGTAATAATGTGTCTCACCTGAGTGAGCATGACATACACGACCTTTAACTTGCTCCATGAAATCATCACACAACTGTTGAGCAAGTAAGATACGAGGTGCTACTACAACAATATGCTTAGGTCTATTGAGATACATGTTAGGTGTCTCTAATAGTTTCTTAGCATGCTGTATCATAATAAATGTCTTACCACCGCCTGTTGGGACGATGATCTGACCCTTGTCTGCTGTGCTCATAGCATCGAGTGCTCGTTGCTGATGTGGGCGAAGTGTGATCAATGTATTCGTGTCGTTAGACGTATTATAACATAAAAATGGGGTGCTGTGCACCCCTAGGTCAGTTATTCGATTGTCACAATGGTGGGACGAAACAAACATAATAAAGAATGTTGTTTCGCCTCTAATATAATAGCATATAATTATCTCTTGTCAACCTCTGGTAACATATCATTTCCAGGATGATCATCTATCTTTCCTTTATATGATTTACCATATTGTTTAATTGCTTCTACTTCAACATTACCCCACTCATTTGGATACACACAAATACAACACTTATTCATAGGTTGTCGTGACCCTTCGGGATTAGGTTTAGTGGATACACAAATAGTGATGTAGTCATCACTAACAAATTCGATAGTGCCTTCTAGACCATCATACTTTGCTTTGCGTCCAACTTCTAGGTGTTTCATAATGTTTCGTAATTCAACCCTATCTGCATTACTTATGATAAGTGGGATAGTCATGTTTCAAGTGTAACTTGTCAATAATTTGAGAGATAGTATCACGGTCAACAGTTGAAACACCATTGTATTCTCTCCACATCTTAGACTGGTAGAGGAATAAACACTTTCTAACGAGATTCTTCTCTTGATCAGTTAGTATAGCATCTTTTGCAAACACGTTGATCTCCATCGTTATTTGTATTTATTATAACGATACCATTTTTACTTTGTCCAATATAACAGCGTTTGCTCATACATCAACTCTTTAACCTTTTTAGGATTGAGTCCTGCCACTCCTAGATCATCCTCTGTGTATGGGTGCTTAAGTTTACTAGCAACATCTAACAATTCATTGCGTTGCTCAATACCCATAAACTTGAATGCCATCATATATCTATTCCACAAGAAATATGGTGTGGGTGTGCGTCCTGAGTGTGGGATTCTACCATCGAAAATGACCACTCTGCCAGGTTTTGGCACTACTGCGTGGACGATATCTAACTCGTGATCATAGAATATAGTCTCTCCACCATAGTTAGGTATCCAAAACTGATTCATATAGACAATCATAGTGCATTGA
>CENO01077290.1_pt1 | contig 27636 bp, 40 predicted proteins | sample 530271 | NCBI WGS metagenome assembly CENO01 (sample SAMEA2619857, study PRJEB7988) | marine metagenome | biome: marine biome (ENVO:00000447); feature: surface water layer (ENVO:00002042); material: "saline water (ENVO:00002010), including plankton (ENVO:xxxxxxxx)" | depth 5 m | reverse complement strand
AAAATGAGACGTACTTCTATTGCTACCTGTGTCGTCAGGGGTTAGTAAAGCTACTCCATTTCTTACCAATCTAAGATAAACAAAATATTGGTCAGTACCTACAGCAATATTACAAGATACATAAAATTTAGAACTAGATGATTTTGGTGTCATAGTTATGCTTAAATCTGTAACATCTGTAAATGAACTACTGGTTGAAGATTGAGTACCACTAAACTTTACAGACTGAACATTGATAACATGACCCGGAATCTCTACCCCGTTGTTTGTGGTCTTCTCATTTATTGTATCTACGAATAATGTTGACATTGTTTTCTCTAAGTTGCGTGAACAAGATGCCCCCAGAAATATGACTTTCTAGTGGTGGGGTCGTGAATAGTTGCGCCTTCATCAGATTGCATATATGCCTCAACATAATCGCTAGAACCGTTTAGCTGAATCATTCCAGTAGGAAGTGGATATTCGCCATTAGAAAAAGTATCTGAACCAGCTTGAATTTGTAATGGTAAAGCTATTCCATCATTTGTGCCGCCGTTTTTTGATATGTTAAAAGCAACAAAAGCTACAGTGCTAGGAAATTGAACTCTTATTGTACCACCAAATAAATACCAACCAGCAACTTGTGGCGTATATCTATGATTTGTAGTGTCCCAATAACTTCCAGTATCTAATGTAACTGTTTCCCAAGTTATTTTTGCAAAAGCACTTGCTGTATAACTTTGGTCTGTGTCGGTAGCTTCAACTTGAAAGGCTACAGCTTTAGGTATAACAAGACCACTGCTATTAATTGTTATAGCACTTGTGCCTGACGCATTTTTTATCTGGTCTACATTTAATATAGAAGCCATCTGTGCCTCACAGTATTGTCAGATTACCATTAACGGTAATTGTAGTTGATGAACTTATGGTCAGCGGACCAATCGCTAATGCGTTTTTGGTTGATGCTATTGTAGTATTTTCACTCACACTTTGTCCATTGGTGCGAAATACAGCGGTGTCAACCGTGGTGTTAGTTGTTTGAAATTGTGTGGCTGTAATCTCACCCGCAAATGTACCACCACTAGACTTGCTAACTGTATCAGTAACTGTAAAAGCACGGAAGGCGCGGATGACCAACTCATCGTTAACAGTCGCACCAGATGCTAGTGTAATTGTATCTCCGTTACTGGCGGTAAAGTCTGAACTGTCAAGATGTACACCGTTTAGATATACGTCTACATCGTTACCAGAAAAAGCCAGTATCGCACCGTTAGCATCTGCGCCTGTAAACGCGGTTTGATTTGCTGTTGCTGTGTACTTAAACAACTGCATTGCAAAGCTGGTGGGCTGGTCTACGGCACGACCAAAAAAGCGCACGGTAATTACATCGCCATTAGCTGGTGCGGCAGAGAAGGTTAATGTTGTTCCTTGCGCGGTATATGCTTTGCCTATTCCCGGCTCTTGCACTACGTTACCGATTGTTACAATTAATGCCTCGCCACTAACAACGCTTTGCGCTAACGTAAACGCTGTGTCATTTCCGTTGCCAGTAAACCTTTGAAAGGTTATATCGCCTACATTTGGATCAATGCCTATATATGCCATTAATCAGCGTCCTGTATTGTATTGCCATCTTCTTTTGCCCACTCAAGAATGTATGAATAATCTGTGTTATCTGGGTCAAGAGGCACGAAAATCTTTTCACCCTTGCTATTTGTTACAACGACGCAAACATTTTCACCTTCATTTGCACCATATTTCGCTGATTGAATATCCATTTATAACTCCGCTTGAGCTGTCCAGTTGCAACCATATGGGTTACCGCCGATTGTTGGAGCGGTAGTGAGAAAAAATCTTAACTTTGATGATGATGCACTGACAGAAGAAACTGCATACTCAGTTGTCACTGAGCCATTCACTAAATCATTAACGTATGCCCCAGAATTAGCGGGGGCGGCTTGAGGGTTGTAAGCCTGACAGGTAGGAGTCGCTCTCATTGTTTTTTCTAAATAGACTATAGCCCCTGCGTAACTGATACTATCACTAGGGGGCATCTCTGAAGTTCTTACACCCGCGATATCATTCGCTGGTGCAGTGTCATAGGCAAAAGACTTTTGAAAATATCTTTTGCATCTACGCAACTCATCTTCAAATGACCTGTGTTCAAAATCAGTAGCTACGTCTCCAATTTCAAGCTGAAGTCCTGTAATTTCAAAAGTTCTAGATGTACTATCAAAAAAAGATGTATCACTTGAGTTTGCTCTAGTGTCTTGGGCTACAGCTGCCCATCCACTGTTTTGTGTACCAGAATTGTAAGTAGACCCAGAGTGAAGCCAAATAAGAAGTATTAAACTAAGCGCACTGTCATTATCATAAGTGCCTGTCGTATCTCCTGCATAAGTTAAAGATATACGATTCCATGAAGTCGTTACATTAAATCTTTGGCTAAATGTTCTGTTGTTATCATAATCATACAACTCCGCAGTATAAGTTGCCGCCGCATTTCCCTTAACATAAAAAGAAAGCGTTAATGTTTCTGCGTCAGATGTGCCCTTTTTTAAATGCTGTAAATCTCGCCCCTCCCATCTATGTTGAAGAAGAAAGTATTCACCAGCCGCGATACTGGTATCAGCAGTTGTACATTCTAGTTTCAATGATTTTGTGAAGCCAGCCAAATCTGTAACAGTGTTTTGAGATGCCGTGTATCGCCCTGCACTATCACTTGCAGTAAATGTTCTATCTACAACGAATACAGCGGCTGTATCTGTGCCTAGCCCTGTGCCAGAACGTGCTCTTTGAGCAATCTGCATTGCGCCGTTCATCGCAAGATTTCTAATACCTGTTGAGAGTATTTTAGATAATGGCACTTCAAACTCCTATTCCCAAAACGCTCTAGCTTTTCCAGCGTCAAAATTTCCTGTGGCGGTAACAATATCAAACCCATCTATAGCCGCAGTAGTAGTTATCGTTCCCGCATAAAGAAAAGCATATTCACTAAAATATTGATTAAATTGATTACCATGAAACTTATAAACATAATCATCCACTCTATAAAAAGTGAACATATAATCAAATGAATTGTTTGCGCTATTAAAACCGACAGTTTCAATATAATTAATACCAGAACCATTATTTTCGAGGTCTGCTGTACTTGCATTTGTCCAACGGGATTCTGTGTATTTGTAAACAGATGTTGTAACCGCAGAACCCCCAACAGTGACTCTAATTCTTACAAAGCCATTTGTTGTATCTGGGCTAAGACCATCAGTAATAAGAGTAATTTTATTTGCCCAATCAGGAATACCCGACAATACTAAAGAACCTGAAGCTGGGGCTGAAACAGTAGCAGTGTTGTTTTGGTGAATACGAGTGCGGCCACTGCTGTCAATAGTCAGCGCATCTGTTGTGCCGCCCTTCAAAGTAATGTTTTGCATATCAAGGCTATTGGCTAACTTGGCTTCTGTCACACTGTCATCACTTAACTTTGCAGTTGTAATAGAAAGGTCTGGTGCTTCTAGCCGTGTTGTTACTTCTGCCTGACCGCGATAGATAACGTACACGTTGCCTGTGCCGAATGGCGGGGCTTCATCAAACGTCAGGGTGGTTCCTGTGGCTGTGTATGACTTACCCACCCCAGGCTCCTGCTGCACGTTGTCAACAAATACCTCAAGCTCTTCACCAGTGTTCACGGCGCGATTAAGTGTGAACGCAGTCGCCGAACCTGTGCCATTGAAGGACTGACTCGTTGTCTTCGTTAACTGCTTATTTGGTTGTGCGCCTATGTATGCCATTAGCCAGCTATTTCCATTACATAAAAAGTTGATGAAGCGCGAGAATAATTATTAGAACCTCGCCTATTTATGTACCATGTTGTGCTACCTGCTGTGACCACACGCCATTGCAACTTATAAACTAATGCGCTGGTAGAATTAGGGCTATCAATAAACAAATGGCTTCTTGGGGCGTAAAAAGCAGTATTGGCATAGTAATGTTGATTAAATACATTAATAGTGTCTGCGCCAGACCCTTGTCCAACCTCCGTACTATCTCTTAAAAGCTTCATAAGGCATCCAACATTGGCATTAGTGCTACCCATCATACCTATTGAATACTGAATTAATATTTTACTACTTGTTGCTCTTGGGGTAATTGTTGCAGTTGCAAACGGAATATCAGCAAAGGTTGCGGTATCCGTGCTTACAACATCAGTTGATACACTTGATACCACTTGCAAAACAGGACCAGCAGATAATTGATTTGCACCTATCGTACTTAATGCCATCAAGTAATCTCCAGCACAGACAGTGTAACATCCGCCGCTGACGCTTGGCTTGCTGTTATCCTCAAGATATCGGAAGCATTCATCACAATCTTCTGATCACCACCAACTGCTACCAGTGACGAGCCAACAGGAACAATAGCTGACTTCACAATATGCACATTGTCGCCATCGTTATTGATTAGCTGTACGTTTACCGTGATAGAAACAGTTAGGATGTTGGCAATATTCAAGCCAATAATTGTTGTTTCAGTAGCGGACGGGCAGGTGTAGACATCTGCGTTTCCAGTTCCTACCGCCGTATCTGTGAAAGTCTTAAACGCATTTGCCATGTCACTATCCTAACGCTATTGCGAATGCCAACGCATTCGGGTCTTGCTCTGTAAAATTCTGCGCTACATTACTCGCATTGTTAAAAATCATCTTCTCTGCTGGCAACGTACAGAAGATGGTGCGAGTGCCTGATGACCAACTAACAGCGTTATCAGAATTACTGGACTGCAAAATTGTAGTACGGGCCAAGGTTGTACCAGATGCAGTGTAGGTGCCGATACCTATCTCAAAGTCAGTTCCGTCTGTACAGCAATAGTATGTAGTATTTGAATTACCTATTTGACTGAAAGCTTCAAAACCACCTACTGCACCAGCAAGCGTATAAGTGCCTGTGCCAGTGGTAGTTGTGGTTTCTTTAATACGATCTTTCAGAACAAGAGCCATTACTTTAATTCAATAGTTAAGTTGTTTGAGTTAATACGGAAAACATCACCTGTGGCGATTGTTTTTGAAGCATCTAACGCACCAATAAACAATATATTCCCACTAGTAGCTGCATCTGCAATAAATGCATGTGTCACAGTATTGCTCGTTCCAGTCGATGCCGGGAACTCAAAGTTGTTGGTGTTTTTTATTGTCTGTTGATCTGTGCTTGAACTTGCTAAAGTCCAATTTGCCGCAGTAATTTGAACTCTTGCATAGCTGCCGAAATTAGCTTCAGTTAAAGAGCCAGCTTCTGCGTCAGAAACAGCCGTTGCAAGACCAACATAAATGCTATCACCTGGTGAGGCAAAGGTTACGCCACCAATAGCTGCGTTGTTTTTAAAAATAAAATTGAGCAGTCGATGCTCAAGATACGTGGTTGCTGCGTTACTTGTTGCCATTTGTTACTCCTAAGTCCTTGGCTGATCTGGTAAACCTCTACGATATGCGTCTGAATTTTCTCTAGCCTCTGCTAAATCTTTAAGTCGCATTAACTCTTGCCCAAATCTTTGTTCATAAAGTTGCATCATATCCTGTTCGCCCTTCATGTAAGTATACGCTTCGACAAGTGAACCGTAAAGCAAGGCGTTGGGGGCGTTCTCCCCCAACCAAGATGTTGCAGAATCTGCTCCTGCAGTTATACTTGCTGGGCGATAGTAGTAATGCAATTCAACAGTGTAATTACTATCAGGTGTTGGCCCTACAATAAAATTGTCTATGTCATAAATGCCATAGTATTTTGGGGTGCCATTCACGCCTTTATCTAAATTATATTGTTGGACAAAATTTACATCTTTGAACAGTAGGAAGTCTTGGCTTCCAGCGGTTGTTATTTGCAAAGAAAACGGAGCAAGATAGTCATTTGGGCAACTTAAAAAAGGGTCGCCATTTGATAGCGCAGAAGTTGCATTTTTTCTAAACAACTCAAGATCAACAAGTGTAAAGATACGATCTTCTGCGCCACGAACAAAAAGAGGCAAATTTGTGACAAAAGATGTTTCACTATTATCTGTAAAATCTTGTATTGCCTGTTTAAGTTGTGCGTATGTAAATGACATGTTACCTGCTCACTATACTATTGTTATGTTTCCAACCATGCTGCCGTGAACAGTGCACTGATACACCAATGAAGTATCACTGGGCTCGTGTGGCACAATAAATTGAGTTAATCCGGTAGTGCTGTTGTAATTATCCGTAACTCCTGTCGTAAAAGCAGAACCTCCCGCAGAAGTTCGTATTTGCAAAGGGTGGCTACCGACGTAAGAAGTATTGTCAATTAAATAAGTATGACCTTTGTAAAAGGTAAAGTTAGGATTGTTACCAGCAGTAGCACCTGGACCAGAAAAGGTGTAAGCAGAGCCTGTGGCTGCTGTTGTTGTGTATGTGGTTGTTGGGCCGCTAACTTCATCATTTAGTCGTATCCAATTGCCCCCATGAGCAAAATACAAACCACCCGTTGCGTGAACATGAGCAACCGCACCATGATAGGTTGATGCACTTGGTAAATCAGTCAAAGCACCGTAGTAAAAAACTATTTTATTAGCCCCAGCACTTACGTCTAACAAGCCCGCAGTATTTATAATGTCTGTCAGTGTAGTCCCATTGCCCAGAGCATTGTAAATTTCAGTAAAATTATCATTAATTTTATCTGCACCCGCACGAAGGGTATCACCAGTGCCGTCATTTGCAGCAGAGCCAATTCCTACAGTTTGTTTTGCCATTTAACCCTCGTCAAAAGTCCTCGTTGTTGAGTCAAGTTTTACATTGGTGTTATCAAAAGTAGACCCAGGAGAAGGAGCAACGCTTGTGCCCGTGTCAACTGTTGAAAATTCACCTCCGCCTCGTATGCCCCCAACTGTAGCCGACTCTCCAGAAATTGTGATTGTGTAAGTATTTTCATCAATAACGGTGATGTTGTATCCTGAAGACAACTCAAGTGTTGCTTTTGTAAAGCCATCAAAACCATTTACTTTTCTGAATCTTACTGAATCAGAAGTGCTTCTCCCATGAGACGGCTCTGTCACAGTAATTACCGAAGACCCAGATGAACCACTTTGAAAACAATTTGGCCTAAGTAATTGAATTACCGAAGGTTCTGTGCGGTCAACTTTTGCTAACCTCAACCCCTGAGGGTCCGCTGCATGTCTGCGAGGATTAAGCTGAGGATGTTTTGGTTCAAATTCGTCAGGTCCTACGGCTGCTCCTGTCCATTCAATTTTCATCGACGAATATGGGTATCTAAATCCAGACCTATCTGAAATAAAATAAGCTTTTTTCCCCGTTGCAAAAGAAGGCATTAGTTTACCCTCAAGTATTGATAATTAGGGGAGATGTTGAAGGAAGAGCGATCACGGTCTTCTGCCCTAGCTCTTTCAAATTCTTCATCATAAATTGCTTTAAGAAGTTGTATTCTATCAGGTGCACGTTTTATTGCGACGTAATAAGCAAGACCTGCGGCTAAACAAGGGTAAAATCGAAAGGGCAAATCGAGGGTATTATCTAATTGATCTGCATCATCCATCCGAACAAGAGCGTCATAAATAATTGTGTCCGTTGCATTTTCAGGAGCATTGTACAAAAAAATCTTCGGCGTCACTTGTCTGTCTAAGAAAAATTGACTTGGCCTGCCTTGTTGGGTTTTATCTGGCAAGACAAGGTAATCTTGCCTGCTTATGCGGTTCAATACAGTATCTGACCCGGTTCTACGACATACTGCAGATAAAACATCTATTACATCCGCAGCTAAATCATATGAGGCAGTGCCTTGAGTAAGCGTCAAAGACCGTTGTTTGATGGTCCATTGGTTCAAACCACGATTTGCCCAATCTGCTAGAAGCAGATTGAGCGATCGCTTTGCGGTGCGAGCATCGTATCCCGTCTTAAATTCGAGCCCACACCGCTCAAAAGCTTCTTCGATATAATCATCGACTTGAAGCTCAAAGTTTTTTGAACCAGATGTCGTCATTACTTTTTAACTCTGCCGCCCTTACGCATCATCTTTTTTGCCTTGCCGCCACCACGCATCATTGCTGGTTTAGCCTTTGCCATGCCCCCACCTCTCATAAAAGCAGGCTTCTTTTTCGCTTTTGCTGCGCCACCACGCATCATTTTCTTAGCTTTTTTCACTTTTCAGTCTCCTGTAAAAGTCTTGACGTTGCTTGTACAAAAAATCTGCATCATAATATTGCTGAGCAATTTTATAATACCCCTTTACTCTAAGGGCGTCAGAGGCTTCCTGCAACTTTGAAAGTCTCTGCAAGAACACCATACCATATGGTGTTTCAACAGTCGATTCAAACTCATTATCCAACAATTCATTGCCTTCATCCTCTGGATGAAAACCCATTAAAAACATATCTTTGTTGATGAACATACCTTGAGATATGGCGTGATTAATCTTATCAAGATATTCGTCCATTTCATCAAGAGGAAGGGGACAAAAATCAATCAGAATGACAACGTCTTTACTATCATCCCAAGTAGAAATCAGTGTATAAAGTGTCTGCCAATCTTGGTCATATTTGAAAGAAAAACCTACTTTATCTGTGGCCCAAGCTTTTTTTGCATAGGGGCAAGCAGGCATGTTGTTATAATACTCATTCGGAATTTCTAACGCATGAGCGGACCAATTTCTCATTTCAACTTTGATAGCTTCTTCGGTTGCAAAATCCATTAGAACCTCAAAATTGCACTACAGACCCACTTGTTCTTTTTCTTCTGCCATTCATCACTGCGCCGCATCCCCTAGCAACAGCCGTGCCAGCCACCTTTTTACCCCGAAAAGGACGCTTGACGGGGCCTCCATCTGCGAGCTTTGTAACTTTTGCTCGTTTTGTATTAGATACCACTGTCTTGCCTTTTGCTCCCGCTCTCTTTTTCTTTCTTGCTGTAGACGCTCTTTCAGTTTTTGAGAGGCTTCTAGCTTTTGAAGCTGGTAGGCAGCGGTCTGGGTTTTTCTTGTCTTTGGATGTCCCACATTTACCCTTAATGCTTCCATCAGTACCAATCCGAACCCAATTTTGATTTAACCATTTCTTTAACTCTCCCATTATCTGCCCCTTCGTTTACCGCCTTTTGATTTTTTGGCATAATTAGGGTCTTTACAATACTTTGATGCAGCCAGGTTTGCATATGCGCTTGGATATGTATCAAAAGTGCGCTTTGCCCAAGCTTTGCCCTCTGGGCATATTTTACTACCTTTTGATTTTTTTGAAGCTGCACCTCCTTTTCGGAAGTAAGTTAAACCTTTTGGCGTAGGATTGCCTTTCATTTTTTTACGACCTTTCATCGGGGGCTTGGATATTTGGTTTGCGAGTTGTCCACGCGATATCGTCATTTACCCTCTCCTGCAGATAAAAATCCCACAATTCAGCTAAAAGCTTATGATTTTGATCAACTTTGACTGAAATCACTGCGGTTTCTGTCTTTAATTCAACGACAGAAAAAGCAATCCAACCTATAAAAGCCAAACTTGCTCCACTAATCAATGTGCTTATGTTCAACATTTCCATCTCCGACGAGCTTGACGTAAGCGACTGTTTGGATTTTTTGCAGCTTTGGGAAACTTTTTCATTTGTCCTGCGCTACGAGCACAGAAGGATTTGCGACGTTTTGCGTCTTTCGAGCCCTTTTTTACTTTTCCTGTAACGGCAGTCTTTAATTTGGATCCAGGATTAGCTCTTCTGTACGCAGCCACACCTGCCTTGGTCATTCCCGCCCCAGCTTTTGTGGGACGGAAATTTTTCTTATTACGAGCAGGCATTTTATCTTTTTTACGCTCTGCCATTACATTCTCGTCAGTTGAAGAATATTGTAGCTGCAGTGATATTTGTAAGAGTGCTTACAAATATATCACTTACACGAATACCCTCCGCAGGTATGTTAACAGAATGAGTCGTCGACGCACTAAAATCCAAATCTAAAACAGTTGAACCGCCACTTGCATCAGTAATAGTAAGACGCGGAGTTCCAGATCCGGTTTTTAACTGTATCTGACGAATACGAGCGGGACCAACAGCCAAAGATCCTGTGCCTGTTATTCGCTTTGACCTTACATCAGAATCAGCCATGTCCGCCTCCTATTAAGATGTTGAAGCGTCAGAGGAAATTCCGAAGAACCTTAGAGCAACAACGCCACCTGCGCCTGCTGTTCCTGAAATAACCAGTTCTACCTCATCTGCAGTTGTGTCTGCTGCAGTGGTAGTTCCACCGGACATGCCTAAAACACCGTTACAAGGGAAAAATCCTTTGAAACCTGTGGAATTAATCGCAACAGAAATCCCATCAACATATCCATCTGTGTCAGTATCTGTTCCAATATCAACCAAGTTCACATTATTAGCTGCAGCACTTGTGACTGTAATAGCAACGCCCATAGGAATAAAGTTGGCTGGAATACCAATTGAAGATTCTTTATGAGCAGTGCCTGAAGCTGCAATTGTGATAGAAGTACTATATGTTGAAAGTGTTATGGTATTTGTTGGATTATCTTTTCCTCCAACAAGACTTGCAAATCCGTTTTCTGAGCGGACGGGACCGGAAAAAGTAGAAGCCAATTTGATCTCCTGTCGTGGCTAGTGTCAGCCGCCCCATGCGGCTGTCAGGGATACCTAATTATACAATAAAAAAGGGCGACATGGAAGCCGCCCTTGTGTGTTTCAAAAAGAAACTGTTTTACGCCCCTGGTGTTGCAAAGACACAACGCCAATCAGAAACACCAAAGCTGTAACGCTCACGAGCTTTAAAACGTGTGTTCCCTGTATCAAAATCGCCTTCAAGAGCAGTCTTGATTGGTGAACGATTAAACATTTTAAATCCGTTAGGTGCATCTGTTTTAATGAAGAATGCGTCTGTATCTGTCAGGAAGTGGTTAACCACTGCCCCTTCAGGCAACATACCCATGTTCTTCATTGCGTTTGCATCATTGTCGGCTGTACCTGGACGCAGATTTGAGTTGAGCACACGTTCTGCAATAAACTGTAGTTCTTTTGGAATAATCAGTTTAGTGCCGCGTACAGCAACTTTCAGCCCACGTTCATCTGTAAAGCCTGCAATATCAATCAACATCTGCTCAAGAGAAGTCTCGTTGAGGTCAGCGGCTGTTGCCAAAATGTTTGATTGATTGCCTGACAATGATGGGTGTGCGTTAGAACAAAGAGCTGCACCGTCACCAATTGGTGAGCCTGTGCTAAATGCGTTGTTCAAGATCGACGCAGCTTTAATTTGCTTTGTCTGAGCCATTGAACGAGCAAGAGCTTTTGTATAACGAGATGCAAGGCGGTCATACAGATTATCCTCAATAGCCTCTTCAGTAATTGAAAAAGCAAGAGCAATAGTCTCATGTGTATAACGTGCTGTGTAAGTTTCCTGTGCATCATCAAATGTGACGGCAGTGCCCTCACCTTTGACAGGTGCTGTGGAAAACCCACCAAGCATCACTTCCTCTTCAAACGCCCGATCAGAGGTTTCTTCTTCAAAAATCTCTGCATGTTCGTTTTCATAGCGGTTGTATTCCAGACCGAACAGTGCGTTCAAACCTGGCTCTAGCTCTTTAGCTAGTTGTGCGCGAGAAATAGCCATTATCTATGTCCCCCTTATATGCCAGTGCTTGCCGCTGTAGTCTGAGAATCAGAGCTAGAGCATGGAGCATTATGGTGGAAGTTAAAGCGAACAATGTAGTTCACTCCTGCCGCATCAAAATCAAGATTTGCGTCATCACCTGTAAGGCCGACAACACGCATGATTAAGGTAGCGGTTGTTGCAACTGTTGAAATGTCCATTTCAGCAGTAGAACGACCAGTTGCAGTTGAACCAGAAGTTCCATTTGCCAAAGAGACATTCGCAAAAATGTTTGATAGAGCAGTTGCACGATCAGTTGAACTGCCGTCTGCGGCGATCATAAACAACTGATTAGGGTTGTCTGCTACAAAAGCTTTCACAGGAAAGTTTGTATCGACGCTTACATTATTGGACCCAGGCCAATAGTTTTTGAAAACAGTCTTCTTAGAAGTGCTGTCAACATATTCAACGCCCATCAAGACCCCAAGGGCCGGTACTGTACCACCGTTTGCCGCACCAACAATGTCAATAACCCCCGCAGCCAGTGGGATCACTGGCGAGTTTTGGAAGATTGCATTGGTGTTGTTCGATGCGATCTCATATTGAGTCACACCAGTAGTGTTTGCACCTGCACCTGTTAAGCCAATTGGACGCAGACCAAAAGCAGTATCTTGGTTTGCCATTTTTTTCTCCAATCAGGTCCTAATTTTTAGGACCGCCAAAGGTTACACGCGACTGACGATCGGCATTGCCGATCCTCATCGTAGAGTGAGAATTTTCTCTCATCATATCGTGGTCCACGGCATCCATCTGGTCTTTAGTCCTACCATCAAAGTAGGCTTTCCTTTCGGCTACCGTTTCTAACGGAATACGAGCGAGAACTAATCCGCCAACTCCAAACACACCAGCATATTTACCTGATTCAACGACGGGTGCCTCGAAATCTGGGTACTCATCTTGGCGGACCAGTTCGTATCCTTCGCGCAGACGAGCAGAAATGTTTTTCGTATCGTCAAATCCACGAACTTCGGCCCTAACCCAACGATGTTTGTATCCATCGGGCGCAGGTGGTGCGTCTAGCATAGACGGGGGAGCCCAAGGCTTACGCCGTGTCTCTTTCTCCCTTGTCTGACTAGCACGAGAGCTACGATCAACGCCTACGTTCTTTGTAACTTGAATTTCAGCCATCACTAGCTCCTTCCTAGTAATTCAACTTGCCTTGCATAATCCTCAAGAGAAACTCCTAATTTTTTTGCAATAGCAACTTGAGATGGGGTCAAACTGACCTTCTTGAGTCCAGATTTGTTAGCAGTCCTAGATGCAGAAGCAACCGTCTGAACGGGTCGATTACTCTGTGACTGATTTGTGTCAAACTTATGCGGAAACTCCGTTTTAATTCGTTTGTCTAATTCATTATAATACTCATCTGAGCTGGGGTCAAACCCTTCCTGCTCGACAAGCTGTCTATGAATACCAAAAGCCGCATATGTCATGGTATTGTCTGAACCAAACCATTCATTTCTGTTTGCCCATTCTTCTGCTTTTGGATCAGCAGGTCGGGGTGCGGCTTGCTGTTGCTGAGCAGGCTGCTCTTGAACGGGCTGCTCTTGGCGGCGTTTTTGCACTGCTTGAGCGTTTTCTGCCTTATCGGCAGAAACAGCAAGTTTTGCTAACTTTTCTTGCGCTTCTACTGCAGCAGCACTGTCTCCTACAGACAATGCTTGGCTCAAGTCATTTTTAACCTGCGCGATTTCTGCCTCAACTCTACTAGAAAATTCTCTAACAAACCCTTGGTCTAGATTTTGCAATCTAGCTTTTGTTTCTTCTAATTCTTTTTTCACGCCTTGAGCATACTGAAGTGCATCTTGTTCACGACGTTCAGCTTCTCTGCGAAGTTTTGTCAGACGATCAATGCGTTTTTTAGAATCTGATACGGGCTTCTCTTGTGGTTCTTCTGCAGCCGCTTGTTCTACAACCTCAACAGCATCGTCTGAAGTTGAAGCATCTACCTCTACTTCAACGGCCTCTTCTCTTGGCTCAACTGCTAAAGCTTCTTCTGATTGTTTGTTTTCTTGATTTTCCATGATGCTCCTCAAACGTGTAAAATGTCTTCAGGGTCAGATATCTTAGCGAGAATTTCATCATCATTAAGTATCCGAACCTCGCCACCTTCAATCTTAAAGCGAGAACCCGCATACCTTGCGAAAATAACCCAATCTCCTTTGTTGCACCAAGTGCCCAAAGGAAACTTGTCTTTATCTTCGTAAGCAAGAGGTCCTACTTTAAGGACATAACCCACCTGAGTGGATATTTCTTGATTTGCTAATATCTGGTCTGGAAGCAAAACGCCTCCTTCCGTTTTACCTTTACCCTTGTAAGGGAGAACCAGTATACGCCAGCCTGTAGGATCTGGCATTCTATCTAATAGCGATTTATCAATTTTAGAAGGGTCGAGCACACGTTCTGAGGGATGTACCCAGGGGGAAGACGGTTTGTCTTCATTTGTAGCTTTGACTGCATCAGTCATCTATTAGCTCCTGTTTCTCTAGCAGGCTCTTGAGTTCCTGTTCAACATATTGCAGGCCATCAATGTTTCCCATTAACTGCCTGTAGTGCTCCATATCTTTCACTTCATTATTAACCAAAACATCCACAATGTTTTCTTTGCGGTCTCTAACAAGTTTCAATATGAATTGTGCGAGAGTTATCTCATCCATATGAGATATTTACTATTTTTTCCTAAACTTGTCTACTCCTTTGATGCCTAAAGCTGCGGATATTGTAAGAAAAACTAGATACGTATACCACTCTGGTAATTCATTAAGACGATCAAAACCATTTTTCACAATTTGTTCCATGCCTGGAATGAAGACTAGTATCAATGGAATGAGTATAATCACCGTGACTATCTCATCCTTGATGGACGATTTTGTAGACTCAGCCATTATCAACTCCCACTTCGAATCGTGGGTAGCTGCAGTTTTCATTATTTCAGCTTTTGCCTCCGCTTCAGTTTGTGCAAGAGTTGCTTTCGCCTTTTGCTTGGATACTTGCCCCTCAACAAATGAGCCTGCCAATGATGCAATAGGACCAATAAGAGCTTGAAACATGGTTTACTCCTCAAGAAAATCTAAAATCTCTCCGTTTAACATCATAACTTTGAGTTCTTTACATGACCACTTTTGGTCAAAATTGTTGGTGTGACCTACATTACGTTTAATCTTTCGGCGCACAGAAAGGCACTCCCCAAGTGACTTGTACGGGGTATATTCTACTTTCTCCCCGCCCATAACCAGCAATAAAACAAAAGTTAACTCAACCATTGTTTCGCATCTTTTCTATATTTTCTTCTATTGTTGTTATTCTTTTTTCGTAAAACTCTAATGTCAACTTTTGTTGTTGGTCATAAGGAGCTTTACCGTCCTCTATTTGAGATTGAAGTTTTTCAAATTCCAAAGCTAGGTGCTCAATTAACATAAACTGTTCGCTATCTGCCGGGAGCGAACCCATTTCTCCTCTGGGCCATTTTATTCTAAACTCTGTGTTATGTTCAACATCAGATTCCATCATTGTAATGTTGGTTTCAATCTGATTAAGCCGCTCTATAATTCCAAAATATGCCCAAGTAGCAAGAGACGCTGCTGCAACCATAGATATGATGTTGCGTAACGGTAGTGCTACCTCAGTATTTTCATTTAACTTAGCTGGCATTTACTTCTCTGAGTTGAGCCATACCGCCAGACTGCCTGTCATGGCCCCCGTGACCACTGATATGAGCGAAGCCTGTTGAGTTGTAAGATCTGGCTGTGAAAGTGCCCACTCTATGCATCTTATGTACACCCCTGTCATGCACAACATCATAAATCGAGGTAGTATTTTAAGTTCCAAAAGCTTTCTTGCTACGTCTTCTGCGCTCATTAGTCAAACATCCCTTTAAGCCAAGCTACCCAAGCAACAAGCCCTGCCACCATTGAAGCGACTAAAAGACCTGCTGCACCTAAACCAATCGCTTCCGCAAGTTCAGCCCTTCTGCGTCTTGCCAGCTCTTCTCGCACCCTGCGTTCTTTTCTAGCATCTGCCTGAAATTTCTGCCAATCTTGCCAAAGCCCTGGTCTTCCTGTGTAAATCATTATCTGCTTTAATTGTAATTCTTTTTGGCGAATACTTTCTAGAGCCATAAACTCTTCAAGGTCAGATGAGCGAACCCCTGACTTCTTTTTCTTATTACCTTTTCGCTGCAGCTCCTCTTTGGCTATGACAAAATCTGAAATAGCTTTTCCTGCTTTGGCAATATCCCCAGTGTTCTGGACAGCCTTCTTGATAATTGTAAAAGCCGCATTTGCAGCCGCCAGTTCCGCTAAAATTTTCGCCTCTTATTTTACTTGCAGCTATGATAGCTGCCGCCCTTAATTGCTGCGCCCATGCCGCGAACTTTTGAGATACTCATAGCTGTCGGTACAGACACCTCTTTTGCCTCGCCGTATGGCACACGACCTTGCCCATCAATCTCTGCAAAAGGTTTAGCCTTTGGTGCCTCTGTTGGGATGTTTGTTACAATCTTTACTACACTCATTGTACGCTCCTATCTTTCATGCGTTCTCTTTCTAAAGCAGCCTGTATTCTAGCGGCTGTCTGCTCTTCTTGACTTCTAATGCGCTCATCAAACTGACGAGATTTATCCATCATTTGAGCCTGTTTAAGGTTGAGCTCACGCTCTTCCCGTTCTTTGTCATTCTGCTCTGCCAACGCGTCAAGCTGCAATTCCTGTTGCTTCAATGCTACGACAGGGTCTGGTTGAGCACTACCCGAAAGCTGGCGACCCATGTCCTGTACAGCTTTCATCCCCTCAGCCATGTACACTGCAGCCAAAGCATCAATCTCCATCTTGACTTCAGGAGGTATTTGCTGTTGTCCTTCCATGCCAGACTCACGCATAGCTCTTTCAACTGCATCTATCTGTACATGTTGGAAAACGTGCTTTTGTAAGTTCATGGCAACCATTGGATTAGCCCCCACAAGCGGTGACCCGCTCATGACAAGGTGAGCCATAATGTGCGCCTCGTGGTTTTGCCCAGGAAACGCCTGCATCTTCTTACCGTCAAGTGCTTCTTGGTTTTCTTGTGCAGGGTCTTTCGGCACGGGCTGTTGAGCCTCTTCATTCATCAAATATTTGTCAATATCCCGTACACCCAACGCTTCGTACATGTCCCGATAGACCTCATACATGTTGTGTATCTGTGGGGCCTGTGACGCAAGCTGCATTTTGGTTTGAGCTAGAGCAATCCTCTGGGCTTGAGAGAAAACATTTGGATTGGACACAGGTATGACGTCAATCCGATCGTCAAAATCCTGCGCCTTTACTGCAGAGTCTACCCCTTCGATTGAATATGGGTAAACAGGCGGCAAACTTTCTGCCATAACCCTTGAAAGCAGCTTAAATTCTAACTTCATCGCGTAATGTAAGCGTTTATGAACTGCGCTCATCACACGAGAGCCCTGTTCCATCATGGCGATTGTAGTTCCCACAGCAGCCTGTTGGTTGCCATCTCCTACCTTAAGGTCTGTTATGGTCGCGAATCGCCTGCCTGCGTCAACTACAAAGCCTAAAAGGTTAAATAATGTGCCGTCAGGGCCTTTGAACGGCAAAGGCATTAAACTATCACGAATTGCACCCCCAGGAGCGTCTACGTCCCTAAATTCACCCGGCTGCAGAGGCTCATCATCGTCTCTAATCCGTAGGCCACGAGCTTTGAAGCCTGCTGGAAGGTTGGAAAGCGTCCCTGCATCTATCAATTGCCGTAAAGCTGCAGTCGCTGTCCTTGAAAGACCGCCAATAGTGTGAATAAGCCCCAATCCATAAAAACCGAAGCCAGGAAGGAACTTATAATGCACAAAATACTGGATTTTCTCCATGTTTGGGTCATTTTCGCGGTAGTTTCTGCGAATGGACAGCACCTGACCGTTGTCTTGAGAGATAGTTACGATGTATGGCAGCTTAATTCCTGTCGGTTCACCGTCCTGACCCTTGTCTTCGTACCCTTCGAGGTCCAAATCGACATGACATTCAAGCAATGTGCAGTCATAATCCACGGATGACGGCTCAAGACCAGTAATTCTATCAATTTCTGACTCTAAATCGTCGTCCACGGCCTGTTGTGGCAGCACAGGTATGTCCCTGTAAAAGCCTCCAATCTGCTTTTTACGCAATTCGTTCAAGCTCATACGCACGACATGCGTGATATTGGGACAAGTTTCTAAATCAGCGGTTTCATAAGGCACCACCAGATGCTCTGCAGCTACAAATTTGCTTACTGCCCTGTCGATGCCCTCGTCATAGTAGACTTTCTTGAACGTACTACCCGCTAAAGGTAAGTAGAACAGCATCTGGTCAAACTCAGGGGTGTACTCCTCCATCACATTCGTGATGTAAAAGTTCATAAAATCCTTTACACGCTGGGCTTGGTCAGACTTTGCTGCGTCTGCTGACCCGACAATAGCAGTACGCACTGGTCCGCCCGCTGGCAGCAGCTCATTGAACGCTTGAGCTTGGAATTGCACTGCCGCTTCAGCCAACAATGGATGCGTGACGCCTGACGCACCTCTGAAAGGCTCCGATCTTTCTGAATAATTGAATCCCAATAATTCCAAACCGTTTGCATAAGCATCTTCCCAATCCTGTCTGCTTGCTTTGTTAGCGTCAAAGTCTGATGTAAGCTCACTTGCAAGAGAACCCAAGACCCTATCGTCTAAATCCTCTGCTAAATTGGCATAAAAACCACTGTCAGGCATGTCTGTAGACGGTTCAAAGTCTACAATAGCCCCGCCATCCTCCGATATTTGTATGTCAAACTCACTTTCAACAGGCATTTGAAGACTGCCAGGGGCTTCAATCTCCACCTCTGCCATCAATTCTTCTTGCTCTATCTGTGGATTTTGATTCTCTACCAGAGAAATAGGGGGTCTAACCATTTACAACCTCACAATCGCAACGCGGGCTCATACCCTTTATAAAGACAGGTGTTCCCTCGCCCATATATGCGCCTGTCACATTAAAATCCATGAACTCTATCGCTTCTGTTAAAGACATACCGTCCCGTGTCCGCAATATATCCACACATTTATCCCAATCGTAAGCAATCATCACAGGAAGTCCACACCTCTCAGCAGATCCAATGATTGCCTCATCAAACCCTTCTGCTTTTAACATGATGACTTCTTCGTCAAACTCTTCCTCTATCATATCATATCCCTCCATTATTGCATATGTTTGATAAATTGTGCGATACCAGCCTTTACAGGACCACCTTTTGCCATTCCCATTTGAGGCCCCGAATATTTAAATATGTTAGTAAAAACATCTTCAATATCCATTTCGCCTTGTTTCAACTTCTTTATATTTTTGCTTAATTCCCTGTCAGAGAGCTTTTTTAAGTGTCGCAGATTTAAAAGTTCTTGAGACGGCCCTGCGGCTGGGTTCGCCTTTGGAGGGGTATTCCTCCCTCTCAAAACATCTAAAGCAAGCAAAGGATGGTCCTCTGCAGTTGCAGGAGGGGAAAACATGTCAGAATCTTCATATAGATCAAATAATTTTCCTTGTCTTTCAGGGTTTCCCTGTAAACTAAAATATACATTACTTGAACGATTTGGGTCCGCACCTTCTTTTTGAGAACGGCCCGCAGCATGAAGAAGAGCGGCATACCCCTCTATTCCAAATTCTTCAATTAGTTCCTCTGGAGATGCATTATCAAGTAATAAATTAGCTTGGAAGTTACTCTCGACGGCCTCTGCAAACTCATTAGCACGAGATTCTACTTCTCCCCCCTGACGCATAAAAGGTATAAACTTGGCTATCCCTGCTTTTACATGACCGCCTTTTGCAAACTCCTGTGGCTGGTCCGTGGGCCGTGTTTCGGTCAACGCAGCCCCTGTGCCAATGCCCACGGTCCCCGCAAAACCGTATTTCTTTAGAATCTCTAAAGTGGCTGCATCAAAAACAACATAATTAAAATCGTCTGCTTCGGGGTCTAACCTATCGTACCGCGTACCACGAGTTGAATACTTGGTTCCTTTAATGCCGTTATTGTTTAATAAAACAGAAATACGCGGGTCATCTAAACTCGAACCACCATAGAATTTGGCAATGGACAACAGAACGCCCTGACCGTCAGCCCGCCCCCGCTCGACCTCCTTAATCAACTTCTCATCGCCAATCTTACGAGCGATTGCTAAAACCTTTTCACGAACAGCAGGGTGCTGGTCCTCCATTGGGCGATAAAAATCAATCATTTCGGTGCGCGGGTTGATGTCCATAGCTACTTGCATAAGCGTACCGTCAGAAGGTCCAAGACCTATAACCTCAAAACCATCTCGTTCCACACCCGTCTTCTCATCAACGTGAACTGCGTTTTTCAAACGTAAAGTTTTACCGTCATCAAAAGCATAATCTGTAAAGCCCTTAGCCAAATTCGTATTTGCATTGTCTGCGCCAATGCCATAAACCAATTCATCAAGCAAATCTCCTAACTCTTCGTTGTCTTCAACAAAAAGCTTGGGTCTGCCTGTCTCAGGGTCCGTTACACGTTCTAAATTAAACCGACCAACAGTCATGTTCAAATCGTCTTCTTCAGCAAAAGGGTCTAACTCTTTACGAAAACCTACATTCCGTTTGTATGTTTCGCCCACCTGACGGAGATCCGAAAGATAAATACCATGACCAAACATGTTTGCTCCTTCACCTGTCTTTACATAGTGAAGATCAAACTTATCAAAGTCAGTTCCCGCCCCGTGCCAAGTCTCAACTTTACGGCGGCGGGCAGCTTCATTAATTTTGGGAACCATGCCCTGAATGCCGCCTTTACCTGTCGGGTACTGAACCCCCATAGGGCCGACTTCTTTGATAACGTCCTTCATGTCAAAGCCGCCTGGGGCAAATACTCCTATAGGAGCGGTTTCAGCTCTCACTCTGAGCTCAAATAATCGGTCCTCTATTCTCTCTAATGCAGCAGGAGAAGTAGCCTTTCGTTGCGATCTTTCCAATTCACGAATTTCCGCAAACAACTTCTCCCTTTCCTCAGAGCTTCGAGCAACCTTTTCCCCCATTATTCTAAAATAATTATCGTATGAGTTTTCAGTAATGCCCAAAGCTTTCATAACTTTTTGTTGTTTTTGTATCGCGCCTTGATATCTATTAGCCATTATTTCTTTAGCGCGAGCCAAAACTTCTTCACGCATAGCGAGATTATTAGGATCTAATTTAGCCCCTTGGTCCATAGGACCTGGATAAACCATCGCACGAGACCGCATGTTTATGGGCATATTATTTTTGGAAAGAATATCATCACGAGCCATGTTTAAAGCTTGATAAATTCTACCATTTTCGCTTTGGGGGTTTGCCTGCGATAAGTTGCCAATATTGTAGGTTCCTTGGTCAAGGCCCGTTCTTATGTTCCGGTCAACCTCATCTAGGCGTTTTACAAACTCATCAGAAATTTTTTGATAATCAGTCAGAGTAAAACCCATGCCCCCTTGAGGTAAGCCTTCAACATCTTGCAATAAATGCTGTAACTCATGAATCATGATGCTTCTAAATTGATCTGGGTCACTCGAATTAAGCTGATCTGCTCTTATTGTAATGCGTTTATCATACGAATTAAAATGACCTAGTTCGCCATTTGGGGTCGTTTCAGAAATACGAAGTTCATATTGATTTATAAAATCCCCATATGCCTGCATAATAGGGTGGTCAGATGGCAAATGCTCTGACAAAGGACTGTCAAAGAATTTTCCAAAGCCAGGCTCTGTTGGAAGGCCCATGTTATTGTCTAAATAAGTAATGACATTCCCGCCCTCTAAAGATCCATAATCGAAAAAGTCGTACATGTCATGGACAATGCTGTCCATTGGGGCATCCGTCCCAAAATTAATATCGGAAAGATCTGCTTCAAATTCAGTGTAAAAAGTTACGGTTGGTTTTCCGTCTGCGTCATATATAATAGAGGGCCCTGTTCCAAAGCCTGTTTGCTTTTTTGTCTCTCTGAAAATGTCATCCGCTAAAGAGTAAACATTTTCTTTGTTTGCAAAATCAGCTTCTTTTGCCTTGTACAGCTTTTCAGCTAATTCTCTTGATTTTGTGATTTCAGGAAAAGCTCTAGCCGCCTCTTCGCCGCCCATCATTTCTGTCCTTGACGTGTCAGGCAAATCCTGATCCGGGGACCGTGGTACGGGAACTATCTGTCCTTCAGGTGTGACCGCGACAGGAGTATTTTTGTTTTTCATGTATTTTATGAAGCTTGCAATGCCGTCACTTAAAAGATCCGCTCCTTTAGCGGTGGCTATCTCCCCCAAACCTATAGCACCCCCCACGAGACGTGCATCATCCCGCATTTTTTGGCGTAACTCTGTGGGGGCTTTGCCAAAAGTTTTCTCCCCCAAAACCTCAGAGCCCGCTATTTTATCTAGACCCTGCATTTGTTGAAGCATTAAAATATTTGGTGTGACGGGAGGTAAAGAAGTAGCACCTTCGCCTACTAATCCTGCAATATCAGCAAAACTGCCCACAAGGTCGGGCCCCATTCCTTGCAAAAGACCTTTGAAAGTCTCTATGCCCTCACCTGTACGGTCGTACCCTTCCGGGTATCTTCGGGACGGCACTAAAGAAAATTTTGATTCAGCCATAATATGCGCGGACCTGAGTATGCTTATCTTCGTCTATGTCCCAATCGTCCGTGGGCAGCGATACAAAGTTACCTTGCCGATAACGCATTAACGCTTGGGTCATGCTGTCAACAAGGTCATCATACTCCCCATTTGGAAACGCTGCAACTTCTTCAATAAGCTCATCGGCAAAGGTTTCATCAGGGGCATACACCATACCTGCTTCAAACAAAGGCGAAACCGCATGTACTCTTGAAACCTTGTCATTACCTCGTGACGGAGAAAAATTCACTACAGGAATGCCGATATTGCGTAATTCATGTGTCAAAGGCATACCAGAGGCTTTTGCCTCGATTATTACTGTTTCAGGCTCCCAGAAGTTGTATTGATCCCAAGCTATCTGTTTTAACTCAGGAAAATCCCACCGCCCCTTCTTACTGTCCAGCAAAATCAACCCTCTGGGGCCCCCAGCCTCTTCTGGTCGGAATACACCCCAAGTCGTTATTGCAGAATAATCCGCCGTCTCCTTCTTTGAAAACGCAGTATCATAGCTCTGTATTACATACTCAAGATTGGGCACATCTTCGTTTTCCCATCGTTGCCACCACTCTCGTGGTATGATGGCGTTTTCTTCGCCCGTGGGCCGTTGTTGGTACTGAGCATTCCATTTCGAGGGCGGGATGGACGCTTTTACCTTTTCTAAATCATCTTTTGACCAAAACTCAGGCCATGTCGGGTCCCCGTCATCTAACAAAGCAGGCAGCTCAACTATCTCCCACTGGTCCGCTTTAGGGTCTTTATTCATCTGTCGTATGAGTTGCCCGGTCAAATCCTTCTGAGACCACCGTGTCATAACCAGAATGATAGACCCACCCGGCTGTAGTCTCTGTCGGGGGCCCCCAGTGTACCAATCCCAGGCATCATCAAAACCGTTATTGGACATTGCAGTCTGTTCAGAGTGCGGGTCGTCAATGATAACAAGGTCACCCCCTCGACCAGCGAGATTAGACCCCACGCCAACAGCATAATACGTGCCTCCCCTGGCGGTATCCCAACGACCAGAGGCTTTACTGTCGGCGGAAAGCTTGGCTTCAGGAAATATTTCTGTGTAATCTTCCCTGTCCAAAAGGTTTTTAACCTTACGACCAAAGCCAACTGCAAGCTCCGTGGTGTGCGTCGCCTGTATTATTTTCATATTCGGATTGCGACCTATAAACCATGCAGGCAAAAAGTTCGAAGCAAACTCAGACTTCGTATGTCGCGGGGCCATGTTGATAATAAGTCTCTTGAGGGACCCGTCGGCTACCCTTTGAAACTTCTCTGCAATGATTTTGTGATGTTCACCTGCTATGAACTCAGGCCACATGGCACGAACAAATGTTAGAAAGTCATTGCGACAAGAATCTATTCGGTCTAGTTGAGCTAATCTTAACTGAAGTTTGACTGCTCTATCTCTTGCGTCTTCACTCATGCCTTTTCTTTCATCTCAACTTCTTCTTTTAATATACATTTTCTTTCAAAAAAGATAACGGGAGAAAAGTTCTGTTCAACATTTGATGTCATCTCTTCTAATCGTTGCTCACACCGCTTTAGGGACGTGTAGGGGCCCCACAAATCTCGTATATTGAAGCACTGTGGGTCTTGTCCTATACACAAAACAATTAAAACGGTAAACATCCTAGCCTCCTTTACGGGGTTTCATAGTTATTATATGCGATATTTTATATAATGATATCATTTTTTTACCTATTGTTTGTGAAAAACTTGGACTTTGTCGTCGCCGACGCCGCCACCCGCCGTTTTTCGCGTCATTTTTTTGACGGTCATTGATTTTATTGAGAAAAATTAAGTCTAGACGGGCCCCGCAACGTTTGCGCTGCGCGACGGTTTTTTGTGCGCGGGCCGTGATTAAGGGCAGCTGGCCCACGTTATAACGCTACCAAATACCGAATCACGAGCCACGGATCACGGCTTGTAAGTTTTAAAGCGGGCCAGCCGGTCGAGCTGGGCAAGTTTTATCTGAATATACCGGACAAGTGATCCATGCCCTTATAACTTTGAATCTCAGCCTGATCAGCGTGTAAACATACGACGATCGATCACGAGCTGGACGAGAATCGAATTATTATAGGTTGTATAAACATAAAACCCGTTAAAAACGGGCATTTTGAGTCCGGTGATTGTTTTAATTGAATAAATGAATGACCAAGCGAGCTGGCCAGACTCACGTTTAACGCGAATAAGTGTAACTGGCGGGAAAAATCGACGCGCTGCACCTCGAATCTTTTGTGCAGCTCGATCGGATTCAGGGCAAAAACCCGTAAAAACTGGCTAAAAACTGCGATTTTCAGGCTGATCAGCGTGTAAACATACGACGATCACCAACGAGCTCAACGAGAATCGCGCAAAATTGGGCCTATTTTTAACAAAACATAAAAAAAAGCCCGCCGTATAGGCGGGCCGGAGTCGTTGATTGTGAGGCTTATTTGGGCTTTTTATATTGGCTCGCTTCAACTGAGCTCGCGTTTGACCTGCCTTGAGATCTTCCCATGTCCCCAGCTATATGATGGCGAATTACGGCTCGCGGGCTGAGCTGGCCCATAAACTGATCGAGCTGCTCCGAATCGCTAAGCTGCTGATCCGATTCTTTAGTCGCTTCCCATTGCCTGCGTACATTGTGATAAGCAGCATAACATCCGCCCGACTCGTCGAGCTGTCCTGCAGCTCGCTTGCCAGCTCCATGACCAGAAAAGATCACGGGATAATTACGATCGCCACGTGCACATAACGGTTTACCGTCCCCGCAATCAAGACAACTGAAATTGTCCAGATATTCGGCTGGACATCTGACAAGAGTCGTCCCGTTAAAATCCCCTGATCTATACGACTTAGATTCGCGCCAAAATGATTCATCAACAATAGACACGGCGGGCTGGCCCCGTTTGATCCACCGCACGGCCTGCTGAAAAGAATCAGCAGAAAAGTTAATCACTGTCTTAGCTGGGCTCAGCAGCTCTTTATACCATTTTGGATGAAAGTGAGAGTAAGTCATAGATTCACCCGCGCGAGGCTTAGCATTTAACACTGAGGCCATGTAAACCAGATCAGGCATATCTGACCCGCAGCCGCTAGGATTCAAGCTGCAGCTCTTTGGGCAAGTGTCAAAAACAGACTGATCGCCCGCCCTATATGTCACCGCGCAGCCCTTAGTTTTTTTAGCTTTGCTTATTTCGACTGTCTTTAACATTGCTCAATTCTCCGCCCATACTGGTCGAGCTGCGTGTAAACATTGCCCTGAATCAATTCCACAATATCTGCAGTTTCATATTGATCGGGCTTGTCGTAAACATCGAGCTGCCAAAATTTCCCCGCGTATTCCATCACGACTCCAGTTTCATCACCGTGAATTGGATGTTCATAAAACTTGCGGCCTGATACTTTAAAAAGCGGTTTAAAGTCTGTTATTTTGTGCATTTTTGAATCTCCATTAATTGCACTGTTTCAATTGATATAAGATTAAGCCCATATATGACCCATGTCAAAAAATAAAAAAGCCCGCCAATATAAGCGGGCTTTTCTGAATGTTTAGGCTGCTGCTGTTAAGCTGCTAAGCTGGCCCGACTCACGCTGGCCCAATTGGCGGGGCTCATATTCAAAACATCACCGCCTAGCCGTTGCCAATCGTCGACATGATCAGCTTCTGCATTATTCGCGCAAGCTGTCACAGCGTTCATAAGGGTTGCACGGCTTATAGGCTGGCCCTGCTCATAGCCTGACTGTCCGATCGTATTTAAAAGCCCGTCAAAAATCGTGCTAGTTTGCTTTTTTGGAATCGCAAGCACCTTGCCAAGCTGCTCTACCGCGCCCTGCGTGTAAGTCCCTTCTATCACGTCACCTGCAGCAGCTTTCATCTGCTCAAGCACAGCGTCAAAAGATTCGCGGCTGGCATAGTTGCGGGTGATGTCCCGCAGCTTCAGACCCAATGCTGCATTATCTGCATTTTTTGCTTCATCAGATAGAATGCTCCATGTGTCATCATCACCACGAGCTGACGTAATGTGCGAGCTGCGCGACCTGTTTTGTGTTTGCATCCCGTTCAAGCAGGCCAGTGTCCAGTTAATCTGAAAAACTTGAATAGAGCCCTGACCGACTTCAGAATTGCTGATGCCGATTCCCAGTGCCATGATGTCACCGACATTCGCACCTTCGCCCAAAATGGTTTCAGATTTGAATCTGGCGTAAAGCCTTTTTTCTGTAATGTCTGCATTTTGGATTTTCCACTGAGCTTCTGATTCCATCAGCTCAGGCAAAACAGTTTCAATGAGGTGCACATTGTCAAAAGTCTTAAACTTGTCAGAAACAAAAGCCCGGGCAATTCCGAAGCGTTCATCATTCATATGCGTTCTGATCATGCGGGTGACGGGCTCGTTTTGCCATATGGCGTTGACCAATCCGTCCCACTGCTCAGGATAGCTGCCCTGCAGCCGCCTTGCAGTCCGCACGTCTATTCCAGCACGGGTTGCTATCTGGTCAAAAGCAACATCATTTACCTGTAAATGACGGGTTGGTTCACCGCCCTGCCCCTCAAGAATTATGCCAGATATGTTTTTATCTTCTGCATATTCTGAAGTCTTATAAAAAGCCTGATCGGTTGGTACTAAAAAGTCCTGAGACCTAGCCGCCTGATCCTGCACTTTCCGCATAAGAGCCTGTAATGTGAAGCCTTCATTTTCAATAGTATGTGTCATGTGTAAATCTCCATTATGACAGTTGAACTGTAATGGTTATAAGCTTTGTCTTATATAGTGTCAATTGAATTTTTAAAAAAAACCCCTGCCAGAATATGGCAGGGGCAAAAATCATTTTTTCTTTTTCCATTCATACCGACTTTTTACTTTTTCGATGTCGGAGCTGCCATAGAGCAGCCAATAATAAAGCTTGGCAAAAATTATCATTCAGCAGCCTCCAGCTCGACCTTTTCATTGTATTCTTCATCGTAATGCTGGCGGGCTTCCTTTGTCACGATAAAGCCCTCGCGATTCACATAATGATCGGGATTAGTAAACGTCCACATAACGCCTTCCTCAGTGTCTGTGATGATGACTGACCAAATATGTTTTAAAGCACTCATTCTCCATTCGGTTGTCATGTCTGAGATAAACACGTTTTGCATGTCTGCTATTTTGGCAAAAGCTGCACCAAGTGATAGGAAATAGTCCCCGTGAGAATCCCTTATTTCCTCATAAGGAAATTCTGTAGCTTCAATGACGTTACTTTCAATTGTGAAGTCGTGCCCGTCATCAGTCCGTTTCCATTCAAATTCATCAGGATTGTAATTTGCCTTTTCAAAAGCCTCTTCTTCACTTTCGGCAATTACAATGGTCTCATATCCAACATCTTTTGTTGCTGAT
>CENO01028320.1_pt1 | contig 27964 bp, 25 predicted proteins | sample 530271 | NCBI WGS metagenome assembly CENO01 (sample SAMEA2619857, study PRJEB7988) | marine metagenome | biome: marine biome (ENVO:00000447); feature: surface water layer (ENVO:00002042); material: "saline water (ENVO:00002010), including plankton (ENVO:xxxxxxxx)" | depth 5 m | reverse complement strand
GAAGATGCATTGGGGCTTATATGATCAAATCGCAGTTGGTGCTACGTGGTCATCCGATTTATCGCCCTTTTCGTTAACCCTAGACCAGACTGATTTCATTAATTCATCGTGATGACGGGAGCAATATCGAAATCTTTTGTAGGCTTCTCTGAATGAATATGCCTTATTACCAGTGCCGACTAGGAAGCCTTCTGGAGAAAGTCTGCTTATTTTGTCAGCCTCTTCCTCGCACCCTTCAACGTCGCACCCATCCATGGTGTGCAAATTACACCCTGTGATTTAATCGTGTGGTTCAGGTTCAATTTTCGCCAACAGAAAATTGGCCTCAACGCTTTCACCTTCTGAGACATTAATCTCCGCGACAACACCATCTATGCCAGAGACAATTTCATTTTGCATTTTCATGGCCTCCAGAATTAGAATAGTCTGGCCGCTTTGTACGGCATCCCCTACGGCAACGTCTATCGAAACAATTTTCCCAGGTATCGATGAAACAACCGAACCGTTGGTGCTTTTTTTACTGCCTCTTTTGGATCTCTCTGGCTTGGCCGATTTTGATAGTTCCGTTGCCCCCTCAATTAGAACATCATGCACTTTATCGTCAATCTTAATTCTTAGGAAACCGTCAATTCTTTCAATCTCTGCACTAATTTCTTCACCATTGATGGTGAATTTCCTAATTTTAACCATCCCTTCTGACCCCCTCTGAAGATCTTACTCTGTGAGCAATGCCCCAGGGTCGACCTCTTCTTCTGAATGGAGTTGGAATCCTTGTATTTTCCAACTCCTCTTCCATGATCAGGGCCGCGATACAGATTGCTAACCTCTCTTCCCTAGAAACCATCTTCACCATCTCACAGTGGTAGGTTACCATGTCTTCGTTTTGGTCTTTCTTCGATTTTTTCTAGGTTTGTTCTTAATGCTAATATCAACTTCTTTCTTGTTTCCGAGGGTTCGATAATATCGTCTATGAAGCCCAACGCTGCTGCCTGGTAGGGGTTCGCGAAGGTTTCCTCATATTCCTCAATTAGGCGTGCCCTTTCCTCGTCTGGGTTTCCTGCGTTATCAATACGCCCTTTGTGTAGAATTTGGACGGCTCCACTGGCACCCATTACAGCTAACCTTGCTGTGGGCCACGCAACATTGTAATCTCCTCGAATGTGTTTAGAAGACATAACGTCGTAGGCTCCGCCGTACGCCTTTCTCGTGATCACAGTCAATTTCGGAACTGTTGCTTCTGCATAGGCGTAAAGCAACTTGGCACCGTGTCTAATTATGCCCCCCCACTCCTGACTTGCGCCAGGTAAGAACCCAGGGACATCAGTAAACGTCACGAGTGGGATTCCAAATGCATCACAGAACCTCACAAATCGAGCCCCTTTTACGGAAGCATCGATGTCCAGGCAGCCAGCGAGTACTTTCGGCTGATTAGCAATAACCCCAACGGATTCACTACCTAATCGGGCGAATCCAACAATCAGATTCATGGCAAATTCCGATTGAACTTCCAAAAAACTGTCCTTGTCGCATACCTCCTCAATCACATCTAGCATGTCATAAGGCACCGAGGGATCACTGGGGACTATTTGGTCGAGGCTGAGGCACATTCGATCAACCGGATCCTGTGAATTACCCAAGGTAGCGCGTTCTAGATTATTCGAAGGAAGCCTCCCCACAAGGTCTCTGACCAGCGATAAGGCCTCAGAATCACTGTCTGCGACAAAATGCGTCACGCCTGACTTTTTCGCATGCGTTGAAGCCCCACCTAGGTCATCAAACGTGACATCCTCATTTGTGACTGTTTTAATCACTTCAGGGCCTGTGATGAACATATGCGATGTCCCATCGACCATCACAACAAAGTCCGTAATCGCGGGCGAGTATACGGCCCCACCAGCACAAGGTCCCATGATGACTGATATCTGCGGTATTACCCCGCTCGCCCTGACATTCCTGAAGAAAATCTCAGCATAACTCCCAAGGCTTGCAACTCCTTCCTGTATTCTGGCACCCCCACTGTCGTTGAGGCCGATCACTGGCGTACCAGTCTTAACAGCTAAGTCCAGTATTTTGCAGATTTTCAGGCCATGCATCTCACCTAGTGACCCGCCATATACCGTAAAATCTTGAGCGAAACAATGGACCAATTTTCCATCAATAGTGCCATGTCCGGTGACTACCCCGTCTCCGGGTATGATGTTTTTGTCCATCCCAAAGTCTCTGCATCTATGCTCAACCAAGGCATCTATCTCCACAAATGAACCTTCATCTAACAATTCCTCGAGCCTTTCTCTGGCTGTTAATTTCCCTTTTGCATGCTGGGCGTTGGTCCTATCGATGCCTCCTCCTGCCGCTGATCGAGACTTTCTAGACCTCAGATCTGCAATACGCGCATCACTGTCATCCATGCGCCGCCATGTTGTACCATTCATAAAGTGAATTAGGGTTTATGTGGTCGTAGAATGCGGTTCATTGAAATCGTTATCGTATCCAGCGTATGTAGAGAGGCATGAGGGTAGTCATCGCAAAAGCCGGCCTTGATGGGCACGATAGAGGTGCAAAAATCATTGCTAGGGCCATGAGGGATGGAGGTCATGAGGTGATCTACACTGGACTGAGAAGGACACCTGAACAAATAGTCGCTATCGCACGCGACGAAGATGCGAGTGCCATCGGAATTTCCACCTTGTCCGGCGCCCATGCCAGGCTTATACCCAAAATATGCCAGCTGCTGCGAGCGGAAGGAATGGATGAGGTGACTGTTTTCGTAGGTGGAATCATTCCAGACATTGATAGAGGGCCTCTATATGACTGCGGAGTCAGAGCCATTTTCGGTCCTGGGACTAGTGTTAATGATCCCATAAGATTCTTGGAAAATGTCAATGAAAGGATTCAGCAGAAGCTTCCGGTTGGAGTTGGTCAAGGGGGCACATGGAGATGGAGTTAAACTCTAAATCTTCACTATTCGAGAATGCAAAAAATGGTGATCGGAGATCTCTCGCCAAACTCCTTACCAGAATAGAAAACGGGGAAGAGATCCATATTCCGACTACAAAAGTCCCTTGGGTTTTGGGTGTGACCGGCCCGCCGGGCGCGGGTAAATCGACATTGATTGATAGGCTTGCATCCCATTGGTCAGACAATAAACTGAGGGTAGCGATTCTTGCCGTCGACCCATCCTCACCCATATCAGGGGGTGCCCTCTTGGGAGATAGGGCAAGGATGGTCCACGCCAACCCAACTCAAGTTTATTTCAGGTCGATTTCTGCCAGAGGAAATCACGGTGGGATACCAAATGGACTTGAAGCTATGATCCAGGCATTGTCAGAGTCGGGATGGGACAGGGTCATAATTGAGACTGTAGGGGTGGGGCAAGGCGAGTTTGCAATTATTTCCGTGGCGGACAGAATCCTGCTGGTCGACGGACCGGATCGTGGCGATGTTTTGCAAGCAGAAAAAGCTGGGATTTTGGAGATTGCTGACCTGATTGCCTGCAACAAATCTGATCTCCCTGGATCCTTGAAAGCTATGAAATCCATCGAAGATGGGCTATCTTATTCTGAGAATCCTCCACCAGTTATTTCTGTATCATCACTTACTGGAGATGGAATTGAAAATCTTGTTCAAAGAATAGAGACATTGAAACCTGACTCGGGAAAAAGCATTGCACGAGCGAAAATTTCCCTCGAATCAGTATTGATATCTAGGATAAGACGATCACCGTTGTATGATGACGTTGTACATGATATATCGCAGAATAAGATCACTTCAATACAGGGGGCTGAAAGAATGGAGGGGAATTATGGAGGAATATGACGTAAATGTTGATCATGCAAAACATTCGATTGGTGGGGATTTTGGACATGTGATACGAAGAGTCACGCACGTATCGATGGTGATCATACCATTGTTGTATTATTCCAATGGTCACTCAATAGCAGCAAACCTCTCCCTGGACCCTCAAGAATTCGTCAGTTTAGTGTGCTTGTCCATAATTTTGGTCGAGGGGATCAGGTTGAAAATGGGTATTATTGTTATCGGACAACGCGAATATGAATCCAATCAGATCTCAGCGCTAGCATGGGGCACCTTGTCTGTCTCGATAGCATTGTTGATTTCTCCTACGATGGGCAATGCTGGGTTAAAAGCAGGTTTGTTCGGGGCCCCCATCATCTTTGGTTTATGCATCGTTGATCCAGTCATGGGAGAAGTAAAAAGGAGAACTGAGGGTATGAAAACAGCTATTCTTCTAGGATTATTTGCCTCCTATGTAGTATGGTTGGGGTGTTGGTATTTTTTGGGGACACCCTTGCTAGCCTCTGTCATTCTGGCTCCCTTGACCGTTATAGGTGAATTACCAAAGACTAAGTCCATAGATGATAATGCTACAATGGTGTTTTTCCCACTGATCGGTGTAATACTACTGCAACCTTGGCTTTGACTGTGGTTAGGTTTACATCTACGGCTCTCCCCCTTAGATTGATGACTGACGGATCAGCCAATGACGCTCCGAGGCCACTGTCTCAGAATACTTACATCTTCGTTTGGTTATTGGCATCTGTGTCTTCCGTGGCGATCTTTATCAGGTTCTTCTGATCGTAATCACCGACCTTTCCGATTTCCAACCCCTCTGATCGTAGAATTTTGGATTTAGTTACAATTCCACTCAGTGAATTATACTTGCCAATCAAGCCATTCCCTAAAACAACCCTGTGACAAGGTACAATTATCGGCCATGGGTTATTCGAAAGTGCTGTGCCGATAGCCCTGGAATAATCCTTGGAACCAATTGACTTGGCGATTTCACCATATGTGATGATTGTTCCTTTTGGGATCCTGTCCATCAAAAATTGGTATACACGCCATCTAAATACAGATACTCTCGAGGAATCTAATTTACACACATCAATGTGCTCATACGGAATAAGGACCGGTGTAGAATCAAAACCATTGCTTTGAACCAGTCTAGTTGATATGATCAACCCGGCTTTATAGTGAATCTCCAACAGTAATCCGTCGTAAAGTGCTGTCCTGATGATGTCATCCTTATGTGGTTTCATTTGGTTCTTCCATCCCAACAATCTCGTAATTAGATGGGAACAATGCGATTATGACGCCCGCAACAAGAGATCCTAGACCAAAGTAGAATTGTTGCTTCACGATCATTAGCTCCAATCCTATCGCGAACAACAGAAGGCCGCCTAGATTGGATACCCAAACCAACGTCTTGAAAGTCGAAAGACTAACTCCAGTTGAGTTTTGACTACGCTTAGGTCCAAACTCGGCTCCAAAGCGAACGGGGTCGGGTGATTGTTCTTTCACAATTGGCCTATGTAGGGGTTCCATTTTAACATTTGAATTACAAAACCGCCAGACGATCAATTCAAGCGGTCTCGTCGCAGCGCGGTTAACAGGTCGAATGCACATAGTCATGATTTCTGCTGAATACCCTCCCCGTTGGGGAGGAATGGGGAGCACCGTGTATCACCTTTCAAGACATCTGGCACAGAATGGACATCATGTGTCTGTTATCACGAGGTCAAACAAAAAAAAGGCCCATCTAGACGAACAAGGTATCTACGTTCATGAAGTATCATGGGCAAAGATCCCGATGTATTTCACCAGATCGTTCGCCTACCACTCACTCAAGACCTTAAATTCGATAGCAAGTGATCGACCTATCGATGTTATACACTTACATCTTCCGATGATCAGCCTTTCTGAAAATCAAATGATTGAATGCACATCCATAGCACCGACCGTGGCATCACTACATGGCTCTTGGCTAGGGGAGAGAGATGGCCTGATTACGGCAAGAAATGTTGGTGAACCCGCAGTTTTCAGAAACCCCAATGACCTTGCAATATTACTAACTGCAAAGCATTATGCGAAGTATGAAAAATCATCAGCGAGGCTCGCTCACGTTTCAGTTTCCAATTCGAATGCCACCCAAGTAGATTTTATCCAGAGGTACAAGATGCCCCCAGATTGGAATTGTAAAACAATACACTGGGGTGTAGACACAGATCTTTTCTCGCCCTTAGAGGAAAATGAATCAACAAAGAGAGCAAGAGAGAAAGTCCGAGATAGGTTTGGTTTCAATCATGACGATCCGGTCTTACTGGCGGTCGGGAGGCTAGCGGCCAGGAAAGGATACACTACGTTGCTCAGAGCCTTCAGAATCGTGATAAAAGAGATCCCGGATGCTAAGTTGCTCATGGTGGGACGTGGGGGTATGAAGAAGAATTTATACAAATACGCCGCAAAATGGGGATTCAAACCATCGATTAGAATCGAAAGCAGTCTGGATTTCGATGAGTTATCAACAGTCTACAACTCATGTGATCTTACCGTATTTCCATCGTATTATGAGGGTCAAGGTCTCATACCACTTGAGTCCATGTCCTCTGGGGTCCCTGTGATTGCTACCAATTATGGCCCGATTCCCGAGATGGTTGACGATGAAGTCGGCTCATTATTTGAATTAGGAGATGAAGTAGATCTCGCCGGGAAGATTATTGGCGAACTGAGTCAGTGGGACCGACTAATGGAAAAAGGGAGAAAGGGAAGGGAGAGGGTTGTCGATCGATTTTCATTTAGGAATTCTTGCCTTGAATTCGAGGGTCTTTATGAAGATCTTGTAAATGGTTCTAACGATCTATCATGACTATGGCATCTGTTGGGCAGGCAAGGACGCACAATCCACACCCTGTACACGGCTCTCGGAGAATCTTAGCCTTCTTGTTGACGTCGACATCGAGTATCGGGCTCCTTAATTTCACTGGATAGACCTCTATCGCGTCGTCATCACAAACAATTGTACATTGATCACAGCCAATACATAATTCCTCTTTGACCCACGCTACATGTTCTGGACCAATCTTTAATTTCGCTCTCTCGCCAGCCCTCTGAGCCGTCATCAGTGCTCTAATACGGCTCTGCTCTATTGCACGCCTCGATTCCAAGTCCGGTATTTTCGTCATGCCTGTCTCAACCAGTTGGGACACACTCATGAAAGCATGGTTTTCACCTAGGCCATGGCTGTTGCATCGCCCATAAGACAAATCCTTAACGATTTCATTGCAATTTCGATACCCACATCCATTTGGGTTTGGGTTGTATTGCAGTCATCATTCCAATCTGGGTGGTTCTCATTTATTTGTTCTGGAATGGTCGGATTTTTCCTTTGGCTTACATCCGTTGCATATGGTGAAGTTAGATTTGGTAGGATGATCATGGTGGGAGTTGTAATGTCTGCAATCCTATCACTGGCATCTGCAATGTATAGAATTACGATGTAATCAGGCTCGCTTTGATTCTATTTGCCTTGCCAAAAAGGAGACAACATCCAGTATCTCGAAGTCGTGCCTTGGATCCCCCTCAAATTTCAAACATTCAAAGTGACTTACGCACTTGGGGCAGGAGGTGAGCATCACTTCAGCTCCCGTAGCTTTGACCTCGTCGAATCTTTGTAGTCTGAGGGCTCTTGAGTTCTCGTTGCATGACATCATGCTTGATACCCCGCAACAAAGCCCGTCTTCTCCGTGATGCTCCATCTCTACAAGATTGACACCATCCACTTGTTTGACAAGGTCTCTGGGCTCGTCATAGATGTTCATCTGCCGTCCCAACCTGCATGGATCGTGATATGTGACTGTCAGGTCCTCTTCTACGGCCATCTTGACGTCGAACCCCTGTTGTGTGATGAACTCGGTCGTATGCATCACTTTCATTTCATCCAGTTCATAGTCCAGAGCGAACGTTCGGAAGCACTCTGCACACGATGTGACGAGAGTCTCAATCCCGCTGTCCTTGAGCTTCTTCTGGTTGTAGGATTTAAGCTTCTCAAAGACTTCATTCATTCCTTGCCACTTTTGATCATGGCCGCAGCACTTCAGGAAGTCTCTGCCTAGGTATGACACGTCTAGCTCCATCTCATCGAAAATCGTGAAGGCCGCGGTGGTTGTCTCACCAAGGTTCATTTCTCCTTCGTTTAAGTGACTGAAAACCATCTCTTGGTCAATGTAGTCAACGCAACCTGGGTAGTAGCCGATGGTTGAGTCCAGGGGATATTCTTCGATCAATGCGAAGTCATCATCCGAATCCTCTTCTGCCTCTGCAGCCAGAACGGCCTGAAGAACCGTGTGAGGTATTTCAGCTGCTGGAGGTCCTCCGACGATCATACTTCTCCTTATGTCGACGTATGAGTCATAGTCTACAAGCTGTGGGCATGCGTTGGTGCAGGCAGTGCAAGTCAGGCAGGAGTAAAGCGGGACTCCGTCATCTTCATTGTTCCATGTATTGTATATGATGTTTAACTTGTCACCTGCGTTGAATAGCCTTACGGGACATGCATCATCACACAGATCGCATCCATAGCACTTGTTCATCTCCCATTCATATCCTCTGGCCATGCCTCGGAGTGCCATGTAAACAAGGGCACCAAATCCTGCGCATGGTATGAAAAGAGAATAGATCAACTTGGCATCCAAACTTTTTGGGTTCTTCTCGAACGTTGGATTTTCTACCAACATAGTTTGTAGTTCGGTAATGGCCAAATCCGTATCAGATCTCAAGATCGCATTGCCATTGTCCCCCAGTATCAATGGCTGGTATGCGCTAAGCGTGTAGCTTAGGATTATCTCTACGGAGGAATCGATGGCTGTAGACGTGCTGATGAATTCTAGGCGGTATGATTCTCCTGTTTGGAGTCTTATCTCACTTGATTCACACTCATCCTCTGATAGGGACCAGACAGTCCCGCCGCTAGAATCCAAAAGTGTCAGGCTTTGTGTATGTACTCCAGCCCCTCGCACGGTTGTTCGGAAAGAACAGCCTACGTCGGTAACTACTTCATCCAGTCCTATGTTCTCAACGAAGAAGGTCTGGTTGTGTTGGTAAGTGTATGAGGTGTCGATGTTCGTACCAAGGTACCCTCCAGAATGGTATGCGCCGTTTAACTCGTTTTCAGGGTCTATGTGGCCATTGGCATTTCCGAAGTCTACAAGATATCTTTGGGTTGGCTGATAGAGGCCCCAAGCCATAAATTCACTAGCGGGCATTACGCACCAATCTGCGGGATCGTCGCCCTCAGGGAGCTCTGACCAGGCCTCCAAGTGATTGCTATCATCGTAGCCAACGCAGTATTCGCCATACCTATCCCATGCATCTCCTCTCTCACCTTGGTCGTACTCTATGAGAACATCCATGGGCTGGCCCCTGAGCTTCTCTAATTCTTCAATATCATCCATGGCCCCAAGTCCGCCATAATCCCAAAATCCATTCTCATAAACTGGCCACGTGACTACACTGATCAGGACTGCAGCGATTATGGACCCGATGGCCACCTGCCGGCCCATGTTTGGCGTTAATCTCGCTCCGATTGAACTGACAAGGAACCATCTAATTGCGAAGAAAATTATGGCGAAGATTAGAACTCCCGTCAAGACCCATGGTATGGCGTTGAATACCTCGGCAGTCCAAGGTTGCTGCCTTCCACAGTTGATGACATGATGGTCAACCCAACAATAGTCGAGCCGGTCTTTGGCGTACAATTCCAGAAAGATGTTGATCGAGAAAACCGAGATGAACCATACGTGTGCGAGGTAAATGGCCCCTGCAGTTGCGAAACGAGGGTCTTCTACACCTCTTTTTTCCCTTCCTGGTAGGAACGGTGGTAAGGCAAGTATGCCGACGGGTATTCCAGTTAATGCGGCTCCCCACCATGCTGCGTTCCATGAAATGACCGGGGAACCGAAGAACTCGCCGATTGGTCCAGCTGGTATGATAAATTGTGGAAGGTATTCGCCCCACCTAAGATAGCCGTAGGAAAATAGAACATACCAATCGGGAAATACAAACCCTGCTTGTGCAAAGGGATCTGCTGCTGAATGGAGCGGTGGCGGTATGAGCCAACAGTAAAATGCTATGACCATGATTATCGAGGCGAAAATAATGGTGTCTCGTAGAACTTCAGTAGGCCAGAAGCCGTGGCCAACATGGACCCTTCTCCTATCCTCATCTGCTTCCAACAGTTGATTCCTTTCTTCCATGTAGGTGTCCGCAATCCGACCAAAACGCTCAATCATCCCCATCGTAATTCCCCCTTCTCAATGTGGCTCCGCAATTCCCTGTACCCAGACTATGAAGAGGTGAACTAGGATCAATGTTGTGACTACAACTGGGAGTATGAACACGTGAAGGAAATACATTCTAGTGACTGTTTGTGCTGTTAGTGAGGTGCCTGCGAACATGGCGGTCGCAATCCAACCACCGATCAGTGGCGTGGAAAGTGCCATGTTGATTCCGATCGTTGCAGCGCCGAAAGCAAGGCTGTCCCATGGCAACAGGTAGCCAGAGTACCCGAAGAAAATAGTGAAGAACATTAAAGCTACACCAATCAGCCAATTCAATTCTCTTGGATTTCTGTATGCGCCGGTGAAGTAAACTCTGCACATGTGGAGGAAAACCGCTGCGACCATGAAGTGAGTCGTCCAGTGATGTATTGATCGGATTATGTATCCGAATGGTAGCTGAGTCATTATGAATTGCATTGAACCGTATGCTGGCGTGGGATCCCCTTCTCCTCCCGGGACATAGTACAGGCCTAGCACTGATCCAGTTAGAACTAGAATGATGAAGGCCAAGAAGGAAATTCCTCCCAAGCAGTACAGGGGATACCAGTACCAGATGATTCTGAGTTTGTATTTCTCGGCATGGGTAAGGGGCATTTGACGATGCATGCTGTAGTATGCATTCCGACTCATCGACCAATAGTCCTGAATCCGGAATCTCGTGTCTAGCCACGAAAAGGCCCAGAGGAATGACTTCTCTGCGAGGCCCATGCTTCCTGCACTTGTCTCTACGGCACGAAGTATATCCTTTCTAGGAACGTCGTCTCTTTCTTTCCTCAGTGTAAACGCCACGATCACGACTACTATCGCAATGAACAGCCATAAAAACCAGAATTGTAGCATCATCTCACCTCAGTCGCAGAACGTGTACCAGTCAACATAATCAGGAAGGGCTTCAATAACATCTCCATTGACTGTGAAGGGAATCAGCGGTAATCCTACTGGTGCTGGACCGCCGGCCTTCTTAATTCCGAAGTATTCGAATTCCGCACCATTAGATCTGTTCCTGTTGCGATTCTTTTCGATTGCTGTTGGGTCAAACCTGCTAGAGTGACAGATGCAGAATAATTTGTTCCCTCCACTGTCTATGCCTCCTGGAATCCAAGTATCGTTGGTGTAGTCGTTCTGAACAAGTTGCCATCCAGGTATGCAGCACAAGTGTGTGCATCTTGAAAAGATTACAATCAGATTGTCATGTATCGAGAGTGATGAGTACTCCTCCTTTTCGTCCATTTCGTAGGCCGAGCCAACATAATCCCCCTCAGCTGTGTAGCCATCTAGGTATTGGAAGCGTGGCTTATTCTCCTCGACAGCCGTGTTTTTGTTTTCCTCGTGTGGGACGTAAACCACATTCACGGGGAGGCCTGACCAAACTCCTTGGGCCCCAGCCATGCCTGTAGATGATTGGGCTGCGGCACTGACAAAAGAGGAGTAGGACATCGGTTCCAGATGTTGAGTTCCGTACCACACAGTGTCTTCTGCTCCCGTGGGGACCCAGAACCTAACGGAGGAGTCTCCTCCATCGTTTTCAGATGTCCCCATTAAGAGGGATGCGAAACCAACGCTCCCCAACGAGACAGTGATGAGTCCAGCTGCTGCGTTGAACGAATGCCTCATGAAGTCTCTTCTATCGATCTTGTAGGCATCATCGGCTTCCCCCTCCTGGTCTGAGGGTATTTCTCTGAGTCTGAATCTTCTGGACATGATCACACCTCGTATTGTTTCCATGCCTCGGTGTCATTTGAGGTAATGTACTTATTTCGCCTATGTTTAACAACAACCACATCAGGCATTACGAACCGAAGGTAGACTATGCCCAGTATGATTAGCGTGAGTAATGTCATGGCGAGGTGGAAAGATAGCTGCTGCTGATCCCATTTGTTGTATAGTCCATAGGATAACGTTCCCGCCCAGAACAGGGTCCATGTGATCCCCCAAAGGCCCACTAGAATTACTAGCCATGAATCTCCTGATGGAGAGATCGATGCTCTTACGATTGTTCCGGGTTTGGGGTCGTTGAACACTCCATGGTCTACAGCTTTGATGTAATCATCTTCCGATAGATCCACTCCCTCGAGCGCATTTCGTGCATCCTCTACGGAAACGGCCCCCCTCTCAACATCCCTCAGTAATTGTGTCACCTTGTCTCCCATCATAATTGATCACCTCTTCGAAGATGCTTGATCCTGAGCCTCAACAAATTAGACCTTCCCTTGTAGTGCCTTGAGAATCCGTACCTTAGGAAGAAACCACAGAAAACGATTACAATTATCACGGCTCCGAAGCCTAGAAGTCCTAACCAATGTGCTCTGAGCTTCGCACCCATTTCATGCAAGTCAACATGCTGTTCGGTTGGCGCAGGGGGCTCAATTTGGCCATTTCCGGAGAATACTGCCCTTGTCTTTCCATTGTCAATACCTTCTCCGACGGAAGCACTCAATCTGTTCCATCTGTCCAGCTCTGACGGGGCCCCATCCCCGTTGACTGAATTCCCAACTATCCAGAATGTGATAGTACCTTCTTCTTCTGTTGGCGCCGTCCATTCAAAATTCCATGTTCTTTCAGCCACCTTGCTACCTTGTTCGGTGTGAGTTAGGGCTTTGTCGTCATTGTCCCAGTTTTGTACGTATGGAGAATCGCCAGGGGATAGCAGCCCGCCATCGACCCTCATTGCAAATCCCCCAGTGTACGATGAGGTGTCTGCGTCAGGACCGCCAATTATCTGCAGGAGCAAGGGGTATGACTTGCCAAGTTCGTAGTGATATGGCAGACCATCCAATATCACGGTGATTGAATTATCCGGATCCTCGGCGTGGCAGGTGCAACCTGCAATCGCTACGTCATCGTCTCCGACTTGCTGGCCGCCTATTCCGGAGGGCAAGGCTGAGGCGGATCCAATCAGGGCCATGCACATGAGGGCTGAAGCCGCAATTCTACGAAGCCGAAGCCTATCCCAGTGCATCGACCCCACTCCGTTAGTTCGGTTTGAAATGGAGCGTCCTATTAACATTGCATTCTCAAGGGCGAAATTACCAGCGTATCCGAACAATATCGAGCACCGGGAGTATCAAATTTGAAAACCTCTGGGTCACGCTATGGCAGGCCCTGTCTGGGTGAACAGGTACAATCTTACTGAAGATCAAATTACCAATATTGACCTTGCAGAAGAGGCCATGGATATGTTGGACCTGACTAAAGCAGAGGAGATATTGAATAAACTCAACCAAGAGGACCCCTCTTGTATACCTGTACTGAACATATTGGGCCATCTACATGGTCGCTACTTGAGTGATTATGAGGCAGCCATCAGTTATTATGATCAAGTCCTGAAACTTGAACCCGAAAATGCATGGGCAAGAGACGAAAGAAGAAAATTTAGGAGATACATCACGTACTAGGCCCAAACTATGTCTCATCTTCAAGAACTGCCTGATGCTTTAGGGTGAATAATGGAGTCCAATTCTCTGCTGGTGATAGGTGCGGGTGGACTAGGTTGTAGGTGGGCAAGGGCGGCTCACTCCAGAGTTCCATCGGAATCTGACTTAATGCTAGTGGATGCGGATATGGAGAGCTTCAAGGGGGCTTCAAACGCTCATTGCATGCACTTGGATCCAACTGGCATGGAGAAAGGGATAGCTGCTTTACCCGCTCTTGCTGCTCACAGGACCATTTCAGCACTGGAGGAGATAGATCAGGTTCTAACAAATGCTGAACTTGTGGTCATTCTCACTGGCTTGGGGGGTGGAACTGGAACAGGCTCCACCATAGAGCTAGCCCGTGCATCAAGGCAAAGAGGCGCCATTGTGGTCGTAGTTGCGGGACTGCCATTCGCCGAGCAATCATTCAGGTCTAGGATGGCAAACGATGCCCTGCCGTCCTTAGAAGAGGCCGCTGATATTTGCATCAGGGTTTCACTGGAAAGGCTAGCATGGCAATCGCGCAGAAGAAGGTTGAATTGGCAACAGGGATCTGGCTGGATAGAGGAATTGGTTGAGGGTCTAATCTCTACAATTGGCAAATTGGGGAAAATTAACCTAGACTTGATGGATTTAAAGTCGATTGTAAAACACAAAGGTAGGGCTACTTTGATTGTTGCTTCTGGCCCGTTGGAAGACACGGGAAGGATTGTCGAGGATGCCCGTCGCTCACCGTTGATTGATATAGGGCTTGATGGGGCAAAAGGATGCCTCATACAAGTCGAGGGAGGTCCGGATATGACTCTGTCTCACATATCATCCATTACCGAGAATTTTACATCCCAGTTTGATGAAAATTGCCAGGTTATACTAGGCGCCCGAGTTTCGGACAGGTTGATTGGTAGGCTTAGAGTGGTCGCCGTAGTTAGTGGATTGGATTGAACCAGAGCTCAATGACCTCTCGACTCTTGTAGACAGGGGAAACACGAGGAACATGATCACGATAGATGTCAGCCCGTGACCAATACCTAACACTGCGGAAATGTTGAGATCGGTCGCTGTAGACAATTGTGATATTGAGCCAGCATATAGGACAACATAAGCAAAGCCAATTGACAGAGCGGCAGAAGTTATTTTGGGGTCTGGTGTTTTGTTAATTCTAGACCACAGAATTATCGCTATCACGAAAATAAACATAACCAACTCCTCGAACAATGTTGAGGCTATCGCACCTTCATCTAACATTCTCATGGATGAAACCATGGACCAATCTAGCAAGAGGATAGAGATGGCAGAAAACGACCTCGTGCCAATAGATGATACACCTCCAATCTTACTGTTCCTATTCTGTATTGTGTGCCCAATTAGAAGCATGACAACAAAGAGGGTAGACCAGTAGAACATACTCAATGGGCCACTATCGAGAGGATTCCTGGCACCGAACCCAAACCACCAAACTAGAAATGAAAGAAGAATAACCCTCATCACGAGAAAAAACCAAACATTCCCTGATACGACCCTCATGATGATATTTGGCTGCGACGTAATGGCCTTGCCCATAAATCCGCTGAGAAGGAAAAAACCCCTTCCAAGTGCGACGATGGGGAAAATGAGGGAAAGTGTAGTAGAGATTCCGGGCGCTCCGTTTGGTAGATTATTACCAAGTGCAAATATTGAGAATGAAAATAGGGCCGAACACAATAAGAAAAATGGTATTGAGATTCTAGACGGCCTCTTCCACCCGGAAATGAACTGGAAAGGAGGTAGGGTGAGTAACAAGTACCCCAATGCCAAACCTGCGAAAAGACTGGCCCCGATTTCAGCACCACTTCTTAATGAAATGATGTGAAATGTGCAAAGAAGGACCATTGTCGTCCAAATATGAGCCAGCGGTGTTGGCTTAAACAATAGTTCAGAGAGTTCCACCTCGTTGTTTTTACGCCCTATCACATGTCGGGCAGACCGAATCTGCGTTAAGTAGTACCCCCTGCGGAAGATCGTGCCCCGATTGAACAAGGCCGCTCGTGGAAAAAGGAGATGGGTGGGGATAGTGTTTGATGACAAGGTTATGTCCAGCAGACAATTGATTCAGTCACTCTCTGAAAATCTTGAAACTGTAAAAATTGCATGGGCTTCAGATGATGAAAAGATCATGATATTGAGGGTAAAACTTCAGGAGTATCCAATGCTTATCAATAATATTAGGGAAACCGTTGGGGTGAGGTCACTTACCTCTAGCGGGAAAATTCGCCTGGTAAAATCTAGATTGGATTCTATCCTAAATTAATGGATCTCCCATTCTATCTCGTCTAAATCACAAACCTCAGTGACTAATCCTCGTTGAACTACTGTAATTTCTCCTTGGCTTGTCAGCCCAGAGACCGTGGCCAAATCCCCCTCATAATTCAGAGAAATTCCTCTTGAAAGGACTTTGGATAGGGAACACCATGCGAACTGTAGGTAGTCTTCAATGCAAATTGAATCCAACGAAGGATGCAACTCAAACAAAGTTGCCACACAAGCATCTACCATCTTGAATACGTACCACTTCTCCATGCCCCCATTGACAACCTCCCATCCTGTTGTTTGTATTCCATGTACTGGCTGAGGTGTTTTGTTTATTCCGACGCCTATTTTTAGGGTCTTTTCACCATCCATCGAAAACATGATACCACCACATTTCTTTAAGTCGGCATCTATGATGTCATTTGGCCACTTGAGCTCAAATCCCAGAGAACTAGAAATCATTGCACCTAGAACTATCTGGAACATACCAAAATTGATATCCTTTTGTCCGGTGATGCACCATGTTGCTGCCAAACCATCCGGATCTGAAATCCAGTCCTTTCCACTCCTGCCCCTACCCTTAATTTGCTTGTTTGCAATGACTCTTTGCACGCCTTCCTTGGCCATAAAGTCATAATCCATAGTTGATTTAATCGTATCAACTTGAATGGGCTCTAATCCACCCCATGGCCGCCAGTGTGAGTAGACACAAAGCATTTCATCACCCATTGTTTTGTCTGACATTTTTCTTGAGGCCCAACCCGATTTGAGCCAATCCTCGGGTTTTGAAGGACTATCGGGGTAGGTTCTGTAGAGTAGTAAAACGCACCCTGTACCTGACAACATGTTCTGGTGCGACTCTAGATAGGACCTCAACTCTGAACTCCATCCGTTTGTTCCAAGGTCCAACATCGATGCCTCCTCAATGGGTTCAAGATGCGGCCCAGATGTAGGGATGGTAAGATAAGGCAGGTTCCAAACTATTAGGTCAAACTCACCCTCTTGTAAACATTCGATCTCATCGAAAGAGCCCTCGATACAATGGATGTCTAGGTATCCATTCTGCTGAGTATTAAACTTCGTTGCTGCAACAGCGAGTGGGTTAACGTCTATCGATGTGACCTCCCAACCCTTTGCGGCCAGTGTCATCGAAAGAAAACCACTACCAGACCCAATCTCTAATGCTTTTTTTAGACCATCTGGCGGTTTAGGTATGCAGCTCGCCAAGAAGAGAGTGTCCTCCCTCGGTGGGTAGACAGATTTGGGGGTTTTTACCACAAACCTGTGATTGTATTCAGAAGCACTCATTTAGGGGTCACCGAGTATGATTAAAGCGGGCATACCAGCCACAATTCTGCTCACTCAAGGCAACGTTCATAAACACCACTAAGGCCCGGTGGCTTGCCCAGCATATGCCATGGGCCTGTAGCTTAGTCAGGTAGAGCGCCGGGCTTTTAACCCGGTGGCCGGGGGTTCGAATCCCCTCAGGCCCACCTGAATAAGGTACAGGCCCATGGCGTAGTCTGGCCAAAGGGAGGCTTCAGTTTGGCAGTAAAGAGTTCAACCAAGAAGCGTCTAATCGAACTTGGGATTGCGGAGAATCATGCAATAGCCCTGGCAACGGACGCAAATTTAGATGCAATCAGGAGAATGACGAGAGAGGAAGTGGCCAAAAGGACGGATTTGGTAGACGATCAAACCGAATTGGACCGCGTCATGGCCATCATCGAAGAACAAAGCAAATCCCGAAGGAGGTCCTCAAGCTCCAGCGTAACTCTCACAAGAGCAGCCGCACTATTGGAGGACATCCCCGAGGGCAAAGATAGATTCAATGTACTCAACCATATTCTAGTCCCACATCACGAGCTTGTAGAGATCGAAAAGGAAACAGAGGAACTCTCACCATGGAACATGATGAGAACCGACCAAGAGGGGAACCAAAGGCTTGCCAAGGAGCTCCTCCCAAAAATCCTCATCACTGATCCCGCGGTACAGGCCATAAAAGAAGCCACAGAACTGCAAACAGAGGACCTTCCTGCGGGCTGGCTGGCCAATCGGATACTGAAAATTGTCAGACATAGTCCTAGTGCTGGCAGCAGTGTGGCATACAGGTTGATTGTGGAGAGCGCATAGGTGAGAAAAATGAAAGAGATAGTGGAATCATATTTCAGGCAAAGAAGCCTCGTGAACCATCAATTGGCTTCCTACAACGATTGTATACCTCTTGGAGACGGCTCCCTAAGCAGAATGGAGAAAATTGTCAGATCCATCAGAATCGGAGAAGATGAACCCATCGAAGACGATGAAGGTGGGATGATCAAACTCGACGTTTTGGACAAAGAAATTATCGTCCGAATGAAGAACATCAGACTTGGCAAGCCGACAGTAAGAGAGGCTAATGGGGCAGAACACCCAGCCACGCCAATGGAGACTAGGATACGTAAATTGACTTACTTCTCACCTGTTTACATGGACTTCAAGATAGTGCGTGACGACAAACCACTACCCGACGAAGAGGAGAGCGTTCACATCGGCAACCTTCCCATTATGGTCAGATCAGCGAGATGCAATCTTCACGCCCAAAACGCCGACGAGAGGCCCCTTCACCCAGAGACCTCAGACGAGGATGCTGCAACCTACAGAAAACTCCTCGAGAAAGCAGGGGAAGATCCGCTCGACCCCGGGGGCTATTTCATAATCAACGGTACCGAAAGAGTACTTATCTCCATGGAAGATCTTGCCCCCAATCGGGTGACCGTCGAGAAGAACAAAAAATATGCCCATGAGACTGAGGTAGCAAAGATTTTCTCACAAAGAGATGGAGTCAGGAAACCTCTCAATGTAGAGAAGAGAAGGGACGGAATGCTCATGGTGAAGATTCCAAGCGCCGGCACCACCGCAATACCGGTTGTTTTGTTGATGCGAGCGCTCGGCATGGATAACGACCGAGACATATTCGCAGCCATCGCTGGACCAGTAGAGGCAATGAAATACACTGTTGCCAACCTGAATGATGTAAAGGACAATGAAGAATATTCTGTAGAAACCGAGGATGAAGCACTTGCCTGGTTAGAAAAGAAATTTGCGGCTGGCCAACAAAAGGAATACAGAGAAACCAGAATCAACAACCTGCTGGACAAGGAACTTCTTCCACATCTAGGTCAGGGCATGGAACACCGAAACAAGAAAGCCATATTCCTTGGTAGAATTGTGCGTCAGGTACTAGAAATGGCAATCAACGACGAGGACCCTAATGACAAGGATCACTACGCAAACAAGAGAGTGAGACTCGCAGGAGACCTAATTGAGGACCTATTCAGAGTAAGCCTCCAACAACTGGCAAGGGACCTAAAATATCAGTTGGAGAGGCATCATAACAGAAAGCGCGAGCTTAGAATCAATGCTTGTTTGAGGCCCGACGTCCTCACGTCGAAAATTATGCATGCCCTCGCCACAGGCAACTGGGTCGGAGGACGATCGGGGGTCAGTCAGCTTTTGGACAGGACCACCTACCTCGCAGCCCTCTCCCACATGAGAAGGGTGACTAGCCCATTAGTCCGTAGCCAGCCGCATTTTGAAGCCCGTGACCTGCACCCAACACAATGGGGACGGCTATGCCCCAATGAAACCCCCGAAGGTCAGAATTGCGGTCTCGTGAAAAACGCAGCCCAAATGATTGACGTCTCCGAGGAAGTCCCAGAAGACGAGGTCAAGGCGCTCCTGACAGAAGCAGGCGTCAACTCAAACCCCGAGGGCTGGGCAGAAGGATCCAGGATACACGTAAATGGAGACATCTTTGGATTACACAAAGACCCGAACAGACTCGTCTCTCAATTCAAACGTCGACGTCGACAGGGCAAGATACGGTCTGAGGTCAGCCTTAGGCACGATGCCCTGAACCGGGACATATTCATCAACACGGACAGAGGAAGGATGCTTCGGCCACTACTGATTCTTGATGGCGGTAATCTCACACTCACACCCGAGGATTTGGACCGACTGCGCTCAGGTGAATGGTCGTTCAACGACCTCGTCACAAATGGGATTGTGGAATGGGTAGATGCAGAGGAAGAAGAGGACTTGCTCATAGCACCCAGGCCTTTCGACTTGCCGGACGTGTCCCCCAAATACGGCAGGCCGATTAACCCGGCTAAGGTTGAGTGGCTAAACCTAGGAGATCCAGACGCCACCGAAGCAAATCTCAAGGTGGAAGTTACCATGCCAAATGGTGAGTCCAATTTTGAAAAATTCAGTGTACCTCTAGCATATCATCAGCCAGAAATAGACTCTCTCAAGAGGAAAGAAAGGAAAAACAAGACTGTCCTTGTCTACACACACGTCGAAATTGATCCACAATTGATTCTTGGTGTATGTGCGGCCCTCGTTCCATATCCTGAGCACAATTCCACTCCAAGAGTCACCGGTGGAACAGCGATGGTAAAACAGAGCCTTGGACTTCCGAGCGCGAATTACAGGATGAGGCCAGATACGAGAGCCCACATAATGCACTACCCTCAACAATCCATAGTCGGAACGAGATCTATGAAAACCACGAAATTCGAGAAAAGGCCAGGAGGCCAGAACTTCGTTGTTGCTATAATCAGTCATCATGGCTACAACATGCAAGACGCAGTCATTATGAACAAGGCTTCAGTTGAGCGAGGACTTGGTAGATCGGCATTTGTTAGGACGTACAATGCCGAGAACAAACGATTCCCTGGAGGTCAGGAAGAGAGAATAGAAGTCCCCGGGACGGGTTTAGATGAAGTCAAGGGGCTGAAGGCATGGGAATCCTACAAACACCTTGAGCGAGATGGACTTCCATCTCCAGAAGTGGAATTATCCGGTATCGCGGAGCATAGGGACTCGATACCCGCAGTTCTAGTTGGCAAGACTAGCCCCCCCAGATTTTTGGAGGAGAGTCAAGGCGCATTCCTACAAGCACAGGAGAGACGCGAATCTTCTATGGGGGTAAGAGTTGGTGAGCATGGTTGGGTGGACCATGTCTTCGTGACGGAATCTTTGGATTCTGGTTTGTTAGTCAGAGCCACCGTTCGATCTCAAAAGATTCCAGAACTTGGAGATAAATTCGCCTCCAGACACGGTCAAAAAGGGATCATAGGAAGATTGGTCGACGAGAGAGATATGCCGTTTACTGCGGATGGCGTCATACCCGATCTATTGGTGAATCCACATGCTATACCTTCCAGAATGACAGTTGCTCACGTCCTAGAAATGATCGGAGGAAAGGTAGGCTCCATGGAGGGGAGGCAAGTAGATGGAACGGCCTTTGACGGAGAAAAAGAAGACTCACTTAGGGCTGGGCTCCTACAACAGGGATTCAACCATACGGGCAGAGAAACGATGATCAATGGCGAGACCGGCGAAGTTTTCCAGACAGAAGTTTTCACCGGTGTGATATTTTACCAGAGACTTCACCACCTTGTCAGTTCCAAGCTCCATGCAAGGAGCAGAGGCCGTGTACAAGTCTTGACACGACAGCCCACAGAAGGTAGGGCACGCCAAGGCGGACTGAGATTCGGAGAAATGGAGAGGGACTGCCTCATCGCACATGGAGCCTCCATGGTCATCAAAGACAGGCTCCTAGACGAGTCGGATGGATGGCCTTTGCGTGTTTGTAATAATCCCGGATGCGGCCACATAGCCTACTATGACTGGAAACGTAGAACACCGGTGTGCCCTGTTTGTGGAGACAGGGCCGACGTCCACCAAGTCCAGACGTCATATGCCTTCAAGCTTTTACTAGATGAAATGAAAAGTCTGGGTGTAGCAATGAGAATGGAACTGGAGGACCAAAGATGAGGAACAGAGGCCCGGCACAAATCCCAAAACGGATCGACTCGATTAAATTCAGTCTGATGAACCCTAACGAAATCAGAAAGATGTCCAGCGTTGAGGTCAAGACTGCTGACACCTACAAAGACGACGGCCATGCCTACAAACAGGGGTTGATGGATCCCAAGATGGGGGTGATTGATCCAGGAGTCAGATGTGACACTTGCGGAAACAAGTATGAGGACTGCCCGAGTCACTTCGGCCACATATCACTAGAGTTACCTGTTATCCACATTGGCTTTACACAATTGATCAAACTAGCGTTAAAGGCCACGTGCAACAATTGCAGTAAAGTCCTGCTTCACGATAAACCCGGGACTCATCCAATTGACCCAGAGAAATCCGAACAGGATTTCTACAGACAGAGGATCCACGATGTGATGATAAAACACGGCGTTGGGTCAACAGAGTTTTCAAAGATGATCAAAGAGATAGAGAAAGTCACAACCAAAGCCACAAACGCGATATGCATGCATTGCGGATCTGCGCAAGGCAAGATACTTCTCGATAAACCTACAACCTTCAAAGAAAAAAAGGACAAAGGGGAACACAAACTCAACCCTCGCGACATAAGGGAGTGGCTAGAGAAAATTCCAGATGAACATCTTATCTTCCTAGGCATGGACTATGCATCTAGCAGACCAGAATGGACCATCATGAAGGTTCTTCCAGTCCCACCAATAACCGTAAGACCTTCCATTACTTTGGACAGCGGTGACAGGTCCGAGGATGACCTAACACACAAATTAGTAGATGTACTCAGGATCAACCAAAGGCTACGAGAAAATCGTGATGCTGGCGCCCCTCAGCTAATTGTTGAAGACCTATGGGAACTACTGCAGTACCACATAACGACATACTTTGACAACCAGACCAGCGGTATACCTCCAGCAAGGCACAGGTCGGGAAGACCCCTGAAGACCTTGACACAGCGTCTGAAGGGCAAAGAAGGAAGATTCCGGAGCAACCTCTCTGGAAAGCGTGTCAACTTCTGTGCCAGAACAGTCATCAGCCCTGATCCGAACCTCGGAATAAATGAGGTTGGGGTCCCGGTAGTGACCGCCAAGGAACTAACTGTGCCAATACGCGTCACAAGCAGGAACAGAGAACAACTCAGACAAATGGTTTTGAGAGGTCCTGACGTCCACCCTGGCGTTAACTACGTGATTAGGAACGATACGAGCAGGGTCAGAATTACAGACAGAACCAAGTTTATCTGGGCTGGTTTTAGATGCCTGAACTCCCAATGCCACTCAGGCGGCGATGACGAGCCATACCCCGGAATGAGGCCGGACCTAAACTCAGTCCTCCCCGCACCGAACTTCCTGCCTGGATTGGAATTAAAGAGAAGGATGAGGAGAACTCAGCTCGGAGATTTTGAAGAAGAGTGGGTCGTCGACTTGGAACGAACTCTCGCGAACCTCAGAGGCGAAGATGATAGGGGCCGATCATTACCAGAAGATGACCCAAGGGCTGTAATACATCAAAGGTGGATCTGGGAACAGAATAATCCTGAGGAATACCTACCCGAGCACTTGGAAGTGCACTGCCCCCATTGTGGGAGCCCTGCGACGGAAGACGAGTATGGTGAAGCATACAGGACCGAAGTAGAAGACAGACTGTCAACCTTCGATAGGGATGGGAACCCCAAACCAGGAGTCGTTGTTGAACGACATTTGATTGACGGGGATGTTGCCATATTCAACAGACAGCCATCTCTCCACAGAATGTCAATGATGGTACACGAAGTCAGAGTCATGCCAGGAAAGACATTCAGGTTTAATCTGGCAGATTGCACACCTTACAATGCTGACTTCGATGGGGACGAGATGAATTTGCACGTAATCCAGAGCGAAGAGGCACGAGCCGAGGCAAAGATTCTGATGAGGGTGCAGGAACACATCATCACACCAAGATACGGTGGAGCCGTGATTGGGGGTATTCACGACCACATTTCAGGTGCCTACCTGTTAACACAGGGTGATAGGATTCTACCAAGGAACCTAGCCCTCGAGATCCTAGGGGCTGTCGGCTGGGAGGGGGAGCTACCTGAACTTGTAGAAAACAATGGAATTGCTGGATACAAGGGTTCAGACATTCTCAGCCTTATCGTGCCAGGTGACTTTGCATTGTCATACATGAGCAGAAGTGGAGATCAGGTAAATGTGAAACAAGGGCAGGTCACTGGAACTATCGACAAAAGAGGGATTGGTGCTGAAGACGGTAGATTGCTTGACGCAGTCGTGCAGACCCATGGCACAGAAGTCGGTGCCGACTTCCTAAACCGAATGACCAAGATGACCATTGCAATGTGTACCTCCTTGGGCTTCACGACTGGAATAGATGACGAAGACCTGCCGCCCGATGCAAAGGCGGAAATAGCAGAGATAAACAAAGAAGCAAGCGAAGCCGTGGATACAGAATTATCGAAGTATGGTAATGACGGCCGAAGGTACGAAACTAGGCCCGGTAGAACGCCGTTGGAGACACTAGAAGAGAATATATTGCAGATCTTGGACTCGGGTAAGGCGAAATCCGGTGACGTCGCAAAGGCATATCTCGGCGAGAAGAACGCAGCAGTCGTGATGGCGACCTCCGGAGCCAGAGGATCGATGGACAACCTAGCTATGATGGCAGGCTCGATTGGACAGCCAAAGGTCAGAGGCAAGAGGTTGGAGAGGGGCTATCACGACAGGGTGCTCTCACATTTCCCGAGAGGTGTGAAGGGAGCCAAGGAAAAGGGGTTCGTTTCCTCATCCTTCAAGAGGGGGCTAGAGCCAACCGAGTTCTTCATGCTCTCAGTTTCTGGAAGGGAGTCGTTAGTCGACACCGCTGTCAGAACCAGCAAATCGGGTTACATGCAGAGGAGATTGATCAACGCGATGGACGATCTCAAAGTCAATGATGACCTAATGAGGTCGGTAAGGAACACTGCGGACAGGATTATCCAATTCGAATATGGTGAGGATGGCGTCGATCCGGCACGAAGTAGGAAGGGATCCCCCGTTCCGATAGACCAGGTTCTGGATGCTGCACTAGGAGGTGAATCCTGATGGTCGTGAAGAGCGCAACTAAGAAGAAATTAACGGACCTAGGTGTAGATGAAGAGCATGCGCATCTTCTCGCCGATGACCGAAAATGGGACGACGTCAAAATACTCAACCCGCAACAAATAGCCGAGATATGTCAAACGGATTCCGGGACTGCCCAATCCATACACACTAAAATCACAACACCCATAAAATCCGGCAAAAGAGATTCTGCGACAACCACAAAAAGGGTGAGAATCCAGAAGAGGAGAGCTACCAGAAAGAAGACATCCCTGCCATTGCAATCATACAGGGAGGAGGAAAAGAGTTCTCAGATACTCAGGGAGATAGACACAGAGGACCCACTGTATCAACAAATCGAAGCCGAGTCGATCAAGGATGGAATGGTCCTGACACCCAGAATAATACACGATCTAACGGAAGGAATACGGTCCAGAGGCATGGATAAACTAACATCCAAGCAGATGAAGGGCGTGATGAAAGAAACAAAGGCCATGTTGGCGGAGTCCAGGGTGGACCCTCATGAGGCCGTCGGGATAACAACAGCCCAATCGATAGGGGAACCCGGCACTCAAATGACAATGCGTACCTTCCACTACGCCGGTGTCGCCACTGTTAACGTGACCCAAGGACTTCCGAGAGTTATTGAGATAGTTGATGCTAGGAAAGTACCCAACACGCCGACGATGATGATATATCTTGAGGAAAAGACTCCCGATGGAAAGAAAGCACTGAAGACCAACGAGAAACAAGTTCAATCCATCGCAGCAGGCTTGGAGACTACCACGACCAGAGATATAGCATCTATTGATGTGGACGTTGCACAAAGGGTACTAACCCTTGATCTGAAAAATCAAAATCTAAAACTCAAGAACATGAATGGCAGAGAGGTTATGGATAAATTATCCAGAGCACTCAAGCTCTATGTTCAGGCGGATAATCCCGATCGCCCCAAACAATTGAAATTAATCCCAGGCGTATCAAAAGAAGACGACCTCGCAGGGTTGGCTGCTGACCCACCAACCTACACGGCCCTCCTCCAATTAGAAGACAAAGTAAAGAAATTGAGGCTAAAGGGACTCCCAGGGATATCACGGGCAAATGTACAGGGGCCGGATAAAAACACAGGAGAGTATTACATCGCTACCATTGGGTCAAATCTATCCAAAGTAAGTGAGTTCGCCGGTGTCGATAGGTCAAGGACCTACACAAATAACATCGTTGAGATTTATCAATATCTTGGAATAGAGGCCGCGCGACAATCCATAATCTCAGAATTGAGGGATACCCTCGAAGGAGCCGGTTTGGATGTTGATGTAAGGCACCTAATAACAGTTGCAGATGTAATGACTAGTGAAGGAGAAGTCAGAGCGATCGGAAGGCATGGTGTGAGCGGTACGAAGCACAGCATACTAGCTCGGTCGGCATTCGAAGTGACCGTGAACCACCTCTTGCGTGCTGGTATCATCGGAGAGAGGGATTACCTGAAGGGCGTCACAGAAAATGTGATCGTTGGCCAACCCGTAGCACTCGGCACAGGTTCAGTAGAATTATATTATGCGCCTAAGAATAATTGAGGAGATGGTTGATTGGACATATCGAGACAGATAAAACAAGGAATTACCACTGGAAAACTGGTTTTCGGCCAGAGAGAAACTCTTGCAGCGTGTTCTCGAGGGGATGCTCGACTCGTTCTGGTAGCAGCAAACTGCCCGAAAGAACATGTGCAAAGAATGACTACCAACCATCCTAACATACCTGTACACAGACTTTCCATGGTTAATCGGGAACTTGGATCAGCTTGTGCCAAGCCCTTTTCGATTAGTTCCGTCTGTATAATCGACGCCGGACAGTCTGATTTGATGACCTTAGATCACAATCTTTGAGATAGAGACTTTCATGTCCCGTGGCTCAATCCGAAGGCATGAGCGAACCGATCCTCAAAGCCCTTGGCCTAGCGGGGATCCATCCTTCCCCCGCTCGGAATATCGCTGACATACCAGGTTTCTCTCACTTGGGGGTTGCTGAGCCTAAGGCTGGAGTTTCCAATGTACCGCTTTCAATCTGGCATGCATACCATTCGCACATTCCTCTAACAGAACAAGATGCTCAACGTTTACTTCTAGGTATAGAACAATCGGAATCCAATATACTAATTTCAGAGAGGTTTGTACCAGACTCTGTCAAAGAGGTCCTAGCAACGATTGGTGTCGAATTATGGGAGCGTGAAAAAATTTCAATTCTCCTAGGAGAAGCAGAATTGGAGAAAATATCAGCAGGTAATGTGGAGGAACTGGAAGACAATAGACCCCCTAACCTAGAAGCCGATCTCGTGGTATCCCAAAAATTAGAACTTAACAGGGCATTAGGGAAAATACCGTTTGAAGGCTTCACCCGCCCAGTCTTACTTGAGGGGAAGGCATGGTTAGCCAGTGCTACCTTGACTTCCACCGAAGGTAAAACAATGCAATCTCAGGTAATTATGGTAGAAAACCCTTGGGAGGGTAACTTCTTCAGATTGGAATTTGAAGATTTGAGGTCTATCCAGATGGAACAGATCCAATGGAATGGGGCGTGGTCAAACGATCACGATGTTAGGACTAATATCAAAGAGGCGCTGAACAAAAGAATTTCGCCGACAAATCCTGACGTTGGTAAAACATCGTTATTAATTTGGTTCAAAACTCTAGATTCAACACTGAAATTAGAGTGTAAGAGGATATGGTTGCCGGGGTGGATACTCACAGATAAGGAGACTGGAACAGAGTATACAATCGAAGGAATAGGCGGGTCTATATCCCCTTTTGGCTAACGTCAACCCTTCCTTTGAATTAACATCAGGTCATCGGTTGAAATTGTACCACCTGACATCAACTGCTCCATTATATCAGAAACGCCTGTCTGATCATTTGTTTTCTCATCGAGACTTCCTTCTTCCTTCGCGTGTAGCGCTGAAATTAAGTCCGTCATAGAATGCATGCATTTCAGAGCCACAATGTATCTCGAATGCATTACATCTGCTTCTCTCTTCGCTCGTATCAGACCTGAATGTGATTCATTGGCAGCATCCCTCAATTTGTCTACCTCTTCTGATATGCGGGACATGATGTCGTGTGCCTGTTGAGCCTGATCCACGGCATTTTCTACGTTTTTGTGTGACTCCTCTTGAATTTTAGCTGCATCCCTTACTTCGGACCGTAACTCATGGTGAGAGCCGGGAGAG
>CENO01010264.1_pt1 | contig 27996 bp, 36 predicted proteins | sample 530271 | NCBI WGS metagenome assembly CENO01 (sample SAMEA2619857, study PRJEB7988) | marine metagenome | biome: marine biome (ENVO:00000447); feature: surface water layer (ENVO:00002042); material: "saline water (ENVO:00002010), including plankton (ENVO:xxxxxxxx)" | depth 5 m | reverse complement strand
CAACTGACTGGATATTTGAAAGAGATCTCAGAGGACAAAAGATTGCAAAGGTTTATGAAGATGCAATCAAGATCTGTGAAGAATGTCCAGTTCGATCTGAGTGTCTTGCTTTTGCTATTGAGTGGAAGTGTTTTGATGGCGTTTGGGGAGGAACTATGCCCCATCAAAGAAAAGGACTGCACAACAATCAAAAGGTGCGTGATTTATTTCCAGAAAGAAGAAAAAGGTGATCTCTGACAAATTTCGTTGCAAAAGCTGTCATATGATCCTCAAAAGAATTAATGAGACAAATCAATATTTTTGTGATCAGTCTCCAAATGTTTGTATCGATTCATTAAAAGTTATTATTCTTTAACATCAAAGATTATTGTCCCTATTGCATCAAAAATATATTTGGGCAAAATTTGGGCAAAAAATGAATTTCTAGTTGCACACATCCAAAACTCATTCTGTTAAAATTAGAATATGGCTTGGAATTATTGGGCTTTTGAAGATTTGTCTTGGAGCGGTAGAAGGGATTCGAACCCTCGACCTTCTCGTTGGCAAGGTTCAAGTCTCAATCGACCACTGTTGAACCATTATAAATCATCAATGATTTATTGGTCAATATGTTGTCTATGTTCTCAGCTCTCTCATTGTTCTCAAAATATTTGGGCAAAATTTGGGCAAAATTTGGGCAAAAACGAGATGAGGTTGAGAGTTCCAGCTGGTTGTTAAGTTAAAAGGAGAATGAAAAAAATGAAAGCTAGACAGTTAAAATCTAAGAAAGCTCAGAGCTCGAATGGAAAAATCTATTGGAGACCTCGTTGGGCTGAAGTGGTTGGTGATGAAACCAAATATCAAATGGGCAAATCTCAACCAACGAAATCTGAAGCTGATCAATTCAGCAGAGACAAAGTAGATGACATAAACAACAGAATGAAACTTCAATTGGTTTCAAATGAAGAAGCAATGACTGTTGGTCAGTTTGCTGAAGAATACTGGATCAAAGATGAGAGACAGATCTCAATTAAGAACAAAGCTCAATTGCTGACTTCAATGAAGTTCTGGAAAGAAATTGGTCTTTGGGATGTCAAGATTGAGGATGTCACAACAAGAATGATGAAAGACTTTGTCAAAACTCTCAAAGAGCGTGGCTTAGTTCCTACATCAATTCAAAACTATAAGACTGATTTCAGAACATTGTTGGATCTTGCAATTGATTATGGTCAGATTTCAACAAATGTTTTGACTGGTGTTAAGAGTCAGAGAAGAACAATTGCTCAGTTGGAAGAAGCTGAGAGGATCTTCGAGGATATGAGAACTGACACTTGGTCACTAGAAGAGATCAAAACTAATCTTGAGAAGCTCAAGAATATCCCAAGAAAGACAAAAACAATCACAAGACTTGGAACTACATTTGAACAGAGCTGGTCTTCGACTGGCAATGTGCCAGAGATCTTGTGGTATGGAAGATTCTTGATGGGATTCTATCTTGGATTAAGATCTGGAGAGATCCTTGCACTAAAGTTCTCAAACATTGACTTTGTTAATAAAGAGATACTGATCAACAAATCAATCTCTCGATTCTCTATAACTGATGAGAATTTCGTTCATCAGAAATATATTGAAGAAGAATCCAGAGTCAAAGCATCTTCTCAGAGATACCAGAGAGCACAAGATATTGTTCTTGACTTCATTAATGATGTCAAAGCTCTACAAATTGAGCTTGGTATCTATCACGAGGATCAATATATCTTTGTTGATAAGAATGGGAAAAGACTCGAATTAGGTTATTTCAGAAGACAGTTCAAAAGGATTCAAGAGCTTGTCGGAATAGAAAGACCACTCAAGTCTCCTAAATATACAAGACACACTTCTGCAACTGTCCTTGCTGGGCTTGGCTGGAGTGCAAAAGATATTGCTGATCACTTAGGACACAAGAATGATCGTGTGACTAGAGAATATTATATACAGTCACAGTCAGAAAACTTGAGGAAGATGGCAGATGCTTTTGATCAAGATTAGAATTAGATCAGACCAGTCTTTCGTGCCGACTGACAGCCACATTGTTTTGTTCAGTTGGAATCTTGAATCACAATAAGGGCTGGTCTATGTCTCAAACAAGAAAGCAATCGGTGTCGAATTTCTTGATCTTTGTCTTTTAATTGTTGGATTCTGCAAACAATCAGAGCAAGTTGGGACATTATCTGGATAATTAAGAAACCTTTTGCCACAATTGTCACAATCTATCAATCTTCGTGGCTCGTGTGTGTCGTTATAATCTAAAGCATTCCCCATTGTTCTTCTAATTTAATCACAAAGTGAGACACTTTCCTACGACTATCCGACTAGTTTCCGATGGAATTCCACTGGAAAGCAGTTGGAAAAATCGACATAAGATAAGATAAGAGAAGATAAGAAAACATAAGATAAGATATATTTGCTTTTAAGAAAAGCAGAAATATTCATTCAGTAGTGAGAATTAAAAAAATTCAACAAATATGGGGAAATTTTTAATTCAGTTCCATTCAGCTGATATAGTTATATCAATAATCCAATTCCTATCTCTAAAAGAAATCTCTTATGATAAAAGCAATTGACCATCCTAGTTATTCATATTTAGCTTCTTTAAATCCAGAAGCAATTGTTCTTCCAGAGTTCACTCCAGCTTTTGTTGGTATTGGAACGAATGGGAAGAAATCTATTGCAATTTATGACTTCAACCAGTGTGTGATTCAATTAGTTGGAAATCAAGATATGAAACCATCTGAAGCAAAAGAATTCTTGTTCTTGGATGTGATCAGTCAGAATGTAGATGATAACAACTCCCCTATGTTCTTGACTCAAGATCTTATGATCCCATATGAGATTTGGAGTATATGAAATATATAAGCTGGATTGCATTAACTATCTCTATAAGTTTTCTTTGTTTTGCTTTGTATCAGAACAAACAGATCACAGATGAAAGATTCAATGCAATAGAGATGCAACTTGAACAAGATCACTATCACATTGAGATCAGTGCATTGTTGCAAGAGATTAAAGTGATAAGACTTCAGATCACAGAATTGGAAGTTGCAAATGCTCAGTTCTCTGAAAAGAGTAGAAACTTAGATTGGCAATTGAGCACAATGGAAGATCGTATCGTGGAGATCCAAAGAAGATTATCTCCATAAGATGCCAAAGTTTTTCTGTTATGACTGTGGAAAAGTTTCGGAGCAAAGAAAGTGTCCACAGCATAGAATCAAGAAGAAGTATTATAAGAAGCCCAAGACTGTCAGCTATGCACAGAGGAAATATAGAAAAGAAGCTGTGCAAAGACACATTGATCAATATGGATATGTCTGTTCTGGATATAAGAGGAAACCTCATTTCTCTAAAGATCTGACAGCTGATCATCCAATACCTACAAGCAAAGGTGGAAATGATTTTCAAGTCTTGGAAATTTTTTGTCGAAGTTGCAACAGCTCCAAACAAGCCACAATCTGAGAAAAATTTGTGAGTAGAAATGACTCTATATGCTGAAGAAAGTGCTTGGGAGTTAGCAAAAACAGACAAAAACTGATCTGATCAGATCCTTTATTGGTAGGGGGAGGTCAAAAATGCACACATATGCAACAGCCGAACTCCCGATGCCCCCTCTTTTTCCTAGATGTATAGTCTGGGGAATTTGAAAAAAAAATATTTTTTATGACAAGAGCAAAACCAGTCGAGCAACGAGAACATCGAATCCGACCAAAGCTGGTCGATATTGGTGCTTATAAAGAACGAAATATTCCGAAATTATCTGGAAGATATTTAAAAATCACGAAATTATGGTGGGAAGACTTCTGGACTTCTGATCTAGCTAGTGCAATAGATACCAAATCTGATCAATCTATTGTTTATCGACTTGCAACTCTTATTGATGAGCGTGAGAGGATCTATAAACAAGCAAAGAAAGATCGTTTGGTTGTAGGATCACAAGGTCAAGTTGTGATTAATCCTTTATATTCAGCAATGTTGAAACTTGATGCAGAGATCAGACAACTTGAAGACAGAATTGGAATGAATCCAAAGTCAAGAGTTGCTTTGGGGATCTCAATAGGTCAAGCAAAGAAAAGTCTTGCTGATCTTAATGCTGAACTGGAAGAAGAATAATGAAAACTCTGGGGAACAGAGTGATCAAATTTATAGAGAACTATTGTGTTCACTCTGCTGGTGATTATTTAGGATCTCCATTCAAATTGAGAGACTGGCAGAAAGAAATCATCAATGAACTCTTTGAACAGAGAGAAGATGGATCTTTCAAACATCATACAGCATATATATCACTCCCAAAAGGGAATGGAAAAACTGAACTGGCTGGAGCTCTGGCTGTTTTTGGTCTTCTTGGATCTGGAAACAAAGCTCCTATCATTCCAGTAGTTGCTTCAAGTTATGATCAAGCAGATCTTGTGTTTGGATCAGCAAAAGCAATGATCTCAAATGGTGAACTTAGACACTTTGTTGATCTACAAGAAAGAAAGATCATCATTAAAGACAATCCAAATGGATATATCTTGAGAGTTCCTTGTGTTGCTGGACAAAACGATGGACTTAGACCATCCCCTTTTGCAATATTTGATGAGATCCACGAAATGACTGGCAACAAAGAGAAAGTTCATCTTGTTTTGCAGAATGGACTGAGGAAAAGAGCCAACACTCTGGGAATAAACATAACAACTGCTGGAGTAGAGAATTCACTTGCATATCGACTTTATAAATATGCAAAAGGAATCGAAGCTGGTGAAATCGAGGATGATGGTTTTTATTTTAAGATTTATGAAGCAGATCAAGACTTGGACATCAATGATTATGATCAAAGACAACAAGCTCTTGAACAGAGCAATCCAGCTCTTGATGACTGGGTTGATCGTGAACAGCTTGAAAGAGCTTTTCATCAAATACCAGAAAATGAATTCAGAAGATATTTTCTAAATCAATGGACTAGCACTGCTGAAAGATGGCTTCCAGCTGGTGTTTGGGAGGAATGTTATGTCGAAAGAAGAATCGAAAAACAATCAAAAATCATATTGGCGTTTGATGGTTCGTATTCAAGGGACTCGACAGCGTTGGTTGGGATTTCAGTCGAAGAAAAACCACACTTGGAAGTTTTGGGACATTGGGAAAGACCAGTATCAGAAAACCAACTTTGGAAAGTTCCAAGAAATGAAGTTCTGGCAAAAATAGATCAGATCTTTGAAGAATATGAAGTTGTCGAGTTTGTTGTTGATCCTATGGGATGGCATCAAGAACTTGATGAGCTAGAAGACAAATATGGATCAGATATGATTCTTTATTTCGAGGGCAATTATAGAAAGAAGATGGCTGAAGCAACTTCAAGGTTTTATTCAGCTGTTATGGAAAAGGGACTTTCACACGATGGAGATTTTAATCTTTTCCAGCACTTGATCAACTGTGTCCCTAAAGAGACTCCACAAGGGACTCTGGTCACAAAGATCAACAAATCATCTGCAAGAAAGATTGACTTGGCTATTGCTTCAATAATGGCTTTCGATAGATGGTCAGATCTAATCAGACCACAAGAGGAAGATGATCAGAAGTCTCCAGAATTTATATCGATATGAGGACAGAGAGATGATTAATAATTTAATACTTTTCACAGTGGGATTCATCAGCATTTGTGTCTCTGCATTCAATGTCTCATTGACACTTGGATTGTTTGTGTTGGGATCTGGATTGATTGCAATTTCACTGTTGTTCGACTTTGAGAGATTATGAGACTAATAGATTTTTTTAATAACAAACCTTTTGAGAAGCGAGATATGGATGCTTCTCTGTTTAATTTGGGACTCGATGGAACTGGCAAGACTGCATCTGGTGAGATAGTTGATCCATCAACTGCAATCACATCTGCAACAGTTTATTCTTGCATTTCTTTAATAAGTGACTCGATTGCAACAATGCCAGTCAAAACTTTTAGAAAGACACAAGAATATCGAGAATCAACAAATCCTCCAGTTTTTTTGGATGCTGTTAATGGAATGCCAAATCCAGAGACAGACATCTTCACTTGGATGCACAGAACAATCAATTCACTTTGTCTTTATGGCAATTCATATTGGTTGATCACAGCTAGAGATCGAAATGGTTTTCCATCTGAGATCTATAACTTGCATCCAGATGATGTTGAGATCCAAAGAAAAAATGGGAAAGTGATATATGTTTTCAATGGAAAAGAGAACTTCACAAGATTCACAACTTTCAATCCAGCTGGAGAGATTGTTCACATCAAGAACTTTGAACAAGGATCTGATTATGGACTTTCTCCAATTGAAGCTGGTGCAGAAGCAATTGGAATTGCTCTTGCTCAAGATGAATTTGCTGGAAAATTCTTTTCAAATGGAGCTGTCCTTTCTGGAGTGATCGAAATGGATTCAAGTCCAACTGAAGAATCACTCAACATCTTAAAGCAGAGCTTTGAGAGAAAACATATGGGAACTAAGAAAGCTCATAGAATTGGAATTCTAACTGAGGGAGCTTCTTGGAAACCTATGGCTTTAAACCACGAACAAATGCAGTTTTTGGGATCTAGGAAATACACTAAATCAGAAATCTGTGGACTCTTTAGAGTTCCAGCTTATATGATCGGAGATCTCTCAGAAACTACAAAGCTCGGATCAAGTATTGAGGAGCAGAATAGAGTTTTCTATGAACTAACTCTTCTCCCCTATATCAACAGAGTAGAGACAGCACTCACAATGATGCTTCCAAGAAGTCAGTTTGCAAGAATTGATGTGTCTGGATTATTGAGAGCAAATATCAAAGCTCGATATGAAGCATACAATCTTGGAAGAAATGCTGGTTTCCTCTCTGTTAATGAGATCAGAGCAAAAGAAGATCTTGAACCAGTTGATTCAGAAATTGGAGATTCGTATCTGCAAAACTTGAATCAACAATCTGTCCAAGATCAAGATGACCAATCCGAACAAGAAAGCTGATAATTCGGAAGAGTTATAATGAAAGAAATCTGGGATCTTAGAGATCCAGATAAGCTGACTGAATCAAACACAAGATCAATGCTTGGAGACTTTGGTTCAGTTGCACAACGATTTCAAAACAACACAAAGCAACAAGATTATGGTGCTGAATGTTTTGAATTTGATATGGAAACGAATGGGATTAAAAAAATCTCTGGTGACTGGAACTGGATGCAATTTGAAGATTGCTCTGGTGCATTCCAAACACTAGGAGCTGATCCATTCAATTCCCCTATTCCAAACATCGTTTCGTTTATGTGGAATGATGAATTTTTTAATCCAGACTACTTTGTCTGTTTTTGGACACAGAATGAAGCTGATTCTCCTTATTTGAAGAATAAGTTTATTGAAGTCAAGGGATCTAGTTCTATAAAGAATGAAGATCTTAGAAAATATCAACGATTTCAAGAAAGAGTTGATCGACACAATGAAAAGATCAGACTTTATGCAAAACCACAGTTCAGAAATCGATGTCTTTTAGACTTTGAGATTTTTGTTTATCCAACTGCATATTCAGATGGATCATATAAAACTCAAAAACTTGGACAGCTTTGGACTCCTACTCTGGATCATATAGAACAGAGAAAGATATACACAGTTGAAGAATTGACTGAAAAGTTTCATTCTTCTGATCGTGAATATCAGATCAAATCTCGACACATATTTGATCCAAAGAAAATCAGAAAGATCAATCCAAATTCAAATTGGTCTGATCGTTTATATAAAAAATATATTTAGGAAAGTTATGCCATATCCAGAATTGGATCTATACGACACACAAGAAGAAGCTCTTGAACAAGCAAAAGTCATTGGATGTTATATCGATGACAGCTCATTTCATAGAGAACAATATGAGGGTGAGGAGTTTTTTATGCCTTGCAATACTCATCAAGATTATATGGATGCAACTAGATCAGAACAAAGATCAGAACACATTGAAGTTCCAGACTATGTCAGATCAAATGCACAAAGAGGACTCGACAATTTAGATTCTGCTGGAGATGGGCTTGTTGAAAGAACAATTTCAGAAGCAAGAGCTCTGGCAAGAGGATCAATAACTGAGGACAAACTTCGAAGATTATCTGCGTGGATCAAAAGACATCGTGGCGATCTTCAATCTGAACAAGTGAAAGATGGCGAGATCAGTGCTGGTGTGGTTGCACATTGGCTTTGGGGTTCTGGATCAGCAGAAATATCTGTTGGATCAATGCTCGATGGAGCTGATCGGACTATTGCTTGGGCAGATCGAGAAATAAGCAAATTAGATGATGGAGAAAGAACATTGGAAAAAATAGAAGAAAAAATATTCAGTTCTGAGCCAAAACAAGTTAGACCAACTCCAGCTCACGATGTGAGATATATTGTCAATGAGTTTGAAGCTAGATCCCTAGATGGATCAAAAGCTGTGATCAGTGGATATGCTTCTATCTTTGACAGATCCTCACAAGTGCTTGGTGGTGGTTTTGTTGAGCAGATCAAAAGAGGTGCTTTCACAAAAACTCTTCAAGAAAGAGGGACACAAACCTCAAGAGATGACATCAAAGCATTATTCAATCACTCAACAGATTTAGTTCTTGGATCAAAGAGAGCTGGGACATTGAAATTGTTTGAAGACTCAAAAGGACTTCATTATGAGGTTGATTTGGATCTTGACATCACACATCACAGATCTGCGTTCAAGATGATTGAACGAGGAGATGTCACAAACTCAAGTTTTGGATTTGATGTGATAGAAGAAAGATGGTCAGTGCCAGAAAACTCTGATGATCCAGTTTTGAGAGAAGTTTTAGAGACAAGACTATATGAAGTCTCTCCAACTCCTTTCCCAGCATATCAAGACTCTTCTGTCACAGCTGAGAGATCTCTTCAGGGATTATCAAACCTTAGTGGTTTAGATCTAAGAGATCTAATTGAAGCAAATGAAAAAGGATCTTTGAAAGAGCTTTTGCAGAATGAAGATGAAAAAGTTTTCAATGCTGATGCTAGAAAACGAAGACTTGATCTTTTAAAAAATAAGTGAGTTCTGAAGCAAGATCAAGATTGTTGTATCTTTTGAAAAGAAATGATGATGAACAATCTACTCCAGCTCCTAAAGAGGATCAGATCGAGGGATCTAAAACAAATCCAAAAGGATCAGCTGGTGGTGATAGCGATGAAGACATTGAGTTTTCTGAACAAACAGAGAAATCAATTCAATCAAGGATCGATGATCACAATGATGAGGTCAAAGAGAGAAATCTGGCTTCTTGGAGAAGACTAAGAATGTCAGTTGCAAAGAAAGTTGTCAGAAGAGGTTTTGGTGCTTTCTCTACTTCTCATCGACCTAATATGAATCGAGTGCAATGGGGTTTGGCAAGACTTCGAGCTTTTAGCTATTTATTGCTAAACGATAAGCCAGAAGATTCTAAATATATAACAGACAACGATCTTCTTCCTAAAGAACATCCCAAATCTTCAGAGGACTAATTATAAACAAATTTGATGCAGACTCGATGATGAATCAGTTTGCATTGCCCACAACAACCGACTCGGACAAGTCGAATCGACTTCACTTGTCCAATATTTTAGGAGATAAATAATGGCTAATATCGTAGAGAAACTCTATGAAGAGAGAGCTGGTCTCTGGGAGCAAATGAAAGAACTCAATGATCGTGAGATCAAAGAGGAAAGATCACTTGATGCTTCTGAAAAGGAACAATGGGACAAGATGAATGACAGAATGTCAGAAATCGATGCCAGAGTTCAAGAACTTGCATCTGTTGAAGAAGCAAACAAAAAATCAGAAGAATCAAGAGCAATCTTTGAAACTGAATCTGCTCCAGTCATCGAAAAGGAAGAAGCTGAAACTGATGCTTCTATCTTGAGAAAGATGGCACAAGGTGAAGTCAGATCACACAACTTTGAAAAGAGAGATTTGACCAAATCTGGAGATGGTGGACTAGTTCCTCAAGGTTTTTATGACCAAATAATTGCGAAACTTGATGAGAATGCTGTCGTGAGACAGTTTGCAACAGTTGTCTCAACTGCTTCTGGTGAAGACATCAAGTTCCCACAAATAACAGCTCACAGTTCAGCTTCATTAGTTGCTGAGGGTGGTGCAATCGGTGAAAGCGATCCAACTAGTGCTTCTGTCACTTTAGGAGCTTTCAAATATGCTTATCTCGTTCAAGTATCTTCTGAGCTTTTAGCTGATGAGGGTGTGGACATCGAGGGATTCCTTGCATCTGACATTGGTCGTGCATTAGGAAATGGAGCTGGAACTGACTTTGCAGTCGGAAATGGCTCTTCAAAACCAAATGGCATTATGAATGCAACATCAACTGGCGTGACTTGTGCAAGTGCAACAGCAATCACTTCTGATGAAGTTATTGACTTATATCACTCAGTGACAAGTCCATACAGAGTGAATGGTGCTTGGATTATGAATGATGCAACTTTGAAAGAAGTTAGACAACTCAAAGATTCAAACAACCAATATTTGTGGCAACCATCATTGCAACAAGGAAATCCAGATATTCTTCTTGGTTCTCCAGTTGCTACTGATCCAAACATTGAAACAATTGCAACAGCTAAGAAAGTTATGGCTTTCGGTGATATGAGCAAATATTTCATTCGTGAGGTTCAAGGTTTCCAATTAGATCGTTCTGTTGATTATGCGTTTGCAAACGACTTGGTCACTTTCAGAGCAATATATCGTGCTGATGGTGATCTACTCGACACAAATGCTGTCAAAAGAATGGTTATGGGTTAAACCATATCATTTTTTTATCTGGCAACAGATAAGGTCGGTGCTCTGGCAACAGAGCATTGACTGAGAACTCTTTCTCATAGGTTATTCAACCAATCTATGTCTTTGCTGTCTAGGAGTTCTCAGTGAATTAATTATCGAGGAGATGATATGAAAATCAAGATGCTTGTCAATATGACTGGCTTATACAATGGACAACCAATTCCAAAGAAAGATGAGATCTGGGACACAGACAAAAACAATGCTGTTGATCTTATTGAAAAGGGTTGGGCTGAAGCAGTTAAATCTGCTCCAAAGAAGAAAGCTGATTCTCCAGCTGGAAAAGAGAAATCTTAATGCCAAGACACGATTCAAATTCGTATTGGTCAAAGAAAAAAAAGAAAAAATCTAAGGGATCAAGGAAAAGATAAATGATCGGATATTCAGTTGGGGCTGGGACTCAACACATCTACAAAGACTCAAAAGGTCGGATCTATGTGAATGCTTATGTTGATGGCACATTGACAGATGCTTCTGGATCAGTGACAGTCACAGTGACAGATGAAGCTGGGACAACAATCATTGACAGCCAGACTGCATCAAATGAATCAACTGGTGTTTATTATTATGATCTAGGAATCTCAAACACAGCTGATGTCAAAAAACTATATGCGATCTGGACTGGGACTTGGGAAAGTGTCAGTCAAAAGCTAAGAACAAACCACGAAGTTCTTGGATTTCCATTATTCACTGAAAAACAAGCAAGAGACTTTGATATACAACAGCTCTCTTCTGCAAGTGATTATTCTGATGCTCAGATCTTAGAAGAAAGAGCAAAGATCACTGATCTACTTGAACAGTGGACTGGTGTGTCTTGGACTCCGAAATATAACAGAGTGAAAACAAAAGGAGAACTTGATCGAATGATCTCACTCCCAAACTTTCATATAAATAAGCTGATCTCTGTGAAAATCTTGGGTGAGACAATTGCAACAACAAACTTTGAGATTGATAACAATGCTGGATTTATTTATCGAACAGATGGAACATTTCCAGAACCGACTTCAGAATATCCTCTTCCAGTCATAGTCGAATATGAATATGGATGGGATTATCTACGAAATGGAGTTGATCGTATTGCTTTGAAGCTCCTACAAGATAGGATCATAAGTTCAAACATTCCAGATCGTGCAACAAGTTTCAATGATGAGGTTGGAAATATCTCTTTGGTCACACAAGGAGGAAATCTAAAGAATCCAACAAGAATCCCAGAAGTCAATCAATGGATTGATGAAAACTCTGAAAAGGTTTTTGGTGTTTAATGGCTATCGGATCAGTTTTAAAGACTGTCAGAGATAATCTACACACACAGCTTTCAGCAAGATCTGGATTATCTGGAGTCTCGATAAATAAATATAATCCTATTGAATCAAACAAGAAAGAATTCATATTTTTTGGAGATTCGGATTCAACAATCAACTTTCAAGCATTTGGAAGTGTTTATGAAGAAGATCTATCACTTGAGATCTTTGTCTATGTTTTAAGAGCTGGAGCTGGTGATTCTGTTGCTGGAACTACTGAGAGCAGAGCGATTGCTTTGGCGAATGAAATAGTCGATCAATTGAATGATGACTCAACAATCAATGGAGCTGTCATAGTGGCTTCTATAAACAGCATCAATGTAGAAAACACATTGACTGATGAGGGAAGAGTTTGTGTTGTTCAATTGAATCTCGATGCAGAAGCAACATTATCGGAGTAGAACAATGTCAAAAATTAAATATATTGCAGTCGTAGATTGCGAAATCAAGAAAGAAGAATTCAAAGCTGGTGATCCAGTCAATGTTCAAGTGCCACGATGGATGGTCTTGCAAGGACTTGTTTTGCCAGAAGATAAATTCAAGAAGTTAGAGGAAGAATAAAATGCCAACATTCATATCTGGAAAAGATAACAAAGTTTTATTTGGTGCTTATGATCTCACAAGTTATTTCAATTCTGCAAACTTTTCAAGAGAGCAGAATGTCAGTGAGACAACAACTTTTGGATCATCACAAGCAACCTACATTGGATCAACTGAAACTGCTTCAGCTTCTCTGACTGGTTTTTGGGATGGTGGATCAGATGCAGTAGATGAAGAGCTTCAAGCTGTCATCGGCTCTGCTACTGATACTCCCCTTTCTATTTATCAAGGAGGAGACACTGCTGGGAATAAAGTAGTTCTGTTGAATTCAAAGATCCAAAACTACACAATTGACTCAAGTGTTGCAGATCCAGTTGGGATCTCAGCAACTTTCAATGGTGACAACTTTGGAAATGGGAAGAGCTTATATGCTTTGACCGACACAAGTGCAACAGCAAACACAACAGCTGTTGATTTCGGAGCAAGTTCATCTTTGGGTGGACAAGCTCACTTGCATTGCACAGCACACAGCTCTGCAAATATAAGCGTGAAGATTCAGTCTTCAGCAGACAATTCATCGTTTGCTGATGTCTCTGGATTTAGTTTCACAACACTATCTGGGACAACTTCTCAGAGAATAGCAACAACCAACACAGTGAATCGTTATGTTCGATTAGTGATCACAGTGACTTCTGGTTCTGCAACTTTCTCTGTTGGTTATGCCCATAATCTAAAATAATCGATTAATTTAGGAGAAATATAATGGCTTTCAAATCTGGAAAAGATTCGGCTTTCTCAGTCGATAGCACAGACATTTCATCTTATGTTGATTCAGTATCTCTTTCAAGAGATGTGAACACTTTAGAAACAACATCCTTTGGCTCAGATCAAGCCACTTTTGTGGTTGGAGTTGAGGGATTGCAGATTTCTGGAAGTGGAAGCTGGGATGCAACAAATGATGGAACTATGGCTGGATTATTTGATGGATCACAAGTTGCTTGGGAATACTCCCCAGACAATACAAGTGGACAACCAAAATATTCTGGAAATGCTTTTGTCACAAACTACACAATTGACTCATCTGCTACTGACAAAGTCAGTTTCAGTTTCAGTCTCATTGTGACTGGTGCTGTCACTAGAGGAACAGTCTAAAAAATTATGTCTCGAGCAAAGAGAAAATCTTTAAAGAGACAAATCAAAGGTCTTGGAGCTCTCATCGAAGTCTCTGGTGTTGATATTGCAAACCAGATCAGACTCGTGGAGCTCTTGGGCAAAAATGCTGTTGATCTATACAAGGACTATAACCGAGACTTTGCTGAAAAGGTTGCAAAGGATGTGAGAAGCAGAGTTCCAAGTGATTCTGGAGCTTTGGCTGGATCTATTCGTGCAACTAGAACAAAACAAGGAGCTTCCTTTCGAGTTGGCTACAACAAGAAAGTTCGATATGCAAGGCTCGTTGAATTTGGTGGATATTCCCCATATTCAAGTATCGGATCAAGAGTTCGGAGACTATATAAACCACTTAGACCAGAGGGATATTTCGTTTTCCCATCTGTGAGAAATAGACTCCCAGAAATCCAACGAGATTATGTTCGTGGATTAAATAAGTTAGTGAATCAGCTATATGGTTTTATGGCTGGGAATAAATAGAGGACAAATATGGCAGAAGAAAATCTTCCAGTTGTATTAATCAAAGATAAACAATATCTTTTGGACTATTCAGATATAACTGGCATTGAATGGAGAGAGATCAAGAAGATCACTGGTCTCAACTCTATGGAAGCAATAGCACAAACATCAATGATGGACTTTGAAGCTCTGGCTTCAATTGTTTATGTTCTTGCTAAAAGAGAAGATAAGAGTGTGAAATATGAAGACATCCTTGCTTCACTCACTATCGAATCAATTAAAACACAAGAAGAGCTTGATGAGGAAGTCCCAAAAGCATAAGGGCTCAATATAGGAAGCATCTTCCAGCTTTGAGCCACTTCTTCGGAATCAATGCTTGGGATTTAGAAAAACTCTCTTATGGAGAGATCAATGAATATCTTGATCAATTAAGCAAATATATAAGGAATCAGAATGGCTAGAAAAGGCAACTCACAGATCCAAGTCAATCTTGCTCTTAATACTGATCAGCTTGAAGCTGGACAGAAAAGAGCGATCAGACAATTCCAAAAACTTGGATCAGCTGGTGATGTGGCAAAAGGTGGACTCGGTGCTTTAGGTGGTGGGTTAAAAACAGTCGGACTTCTAGGAACTGCAATGGCTGGATCAATTGCTGTTGCTTCTGGAAAGATGATCCAACTTGCATCTGATAGTGAAGAAAGTGCAAATGCTTTTGGAGTGACATTCAGAGAAGCATCTGATGAGCTCAACAAATTTGTTGATGAGTTTTCCACAAAAGCTGGTTTCACAACTGCTGAATTGCAAGAGCTTCTCTCTTTCACTGGTGGAGTTGTTAAGGGAATGGGAGCTTCTTCTGAAGCATCTGCTGAATTCTCAAAAGAAGTTGCAAAGCTCTCTGGTGATATTGGATCTTTAAGGAACAGAGATCCAGAACAAGTTCTTCGTGCAATAACCTCAGCTTTAACTGGTGAGAGGGAGCAATTAAAGGGACTGGGTGTCGTTTTAAAACAAGTCGATGTTGATCAACGAGCATTGACAATGACCAACAAAAATGCAGTCTCCGAATTGACTTCGATGGAGAAAGCACAAGCCACTTTGACTTTGATTCAAGAAGCATCAGCTGATGCAATTGGAGACTTAGACAGAACATCTGATGGTTTTGCTAACACTCAAAGAAGATTGAAAGCTGAACTCAGAGAGACTGCAACTCAGATGGGTGAAGCTCTTATGCCAACAGTCAATGAACTGCTTCCAGTAGTTTCCTCACTGGCAGAGAAAGTTCTTCCAAGACTTGTTGAGATGTTTAATAATGGCGTGAAAGCTGTCAAAGAGTTCTCTGATCAATTTGGAGATCAGATAATGGAAAGACTGAAAAGAAGTTTTCAAATGTTCAAAGATATATCAACAATCTTTGCAGAAGTTATTTCCAGGATCTTTGAATTTATATCAAACAATAAGATCTTGAAAAAACTATTTGGAGAATTAGACGATGCTGGACAAGGTTTTGCTGATCGACTTCACGAAATAGCTGAGGGCATTCGAGCTGAGAATGAAGCTGAGAAAAAAGCTAATCGAAGAAGAGAAGAGCGACAAGCTCAATATAAAAACTCTACTGAAGCAACAGAAGATCTAACAGATGCAACTGATGATCTAACTGATTCAATTGAAGACAATACTGATTCTGTTGATGATCAGAGCCAAGAACTTCAATATGGTGCAGTTGAATTCGACAAATACACTAAATCAATAAAATCTGCTCTATCTTCAATTAAAACTTTGACTGGTCTTCAAGAAAGAGGAAAGCAAGAACAAGAAGATCTTGATCGTGCAACTGCTGAACTTGAAGAATCAAACATTCAAGTTGCAAAAGCTCAACAAGAACTTGCAAATGCTCAAGCAGAAGTGACAAGACTTCAAGCTGATGGAACTGAAATCACAGCTGAAGAAGAACTTGCCATTCTCAAATTAAAAGAATCTATTCAAGAGCTCACTGATGCACAAGATGGTTCAAGAGAGAAAGAACTTGAACTGATCCTTGCAAAAGAACAACTTATTGAATTAGAAGCAGAAGCAACTGCTCAATCTGATGCTTATCACGAAGCTGTCAAAAGTGTCACTGATGCTGAAGAAGATCTTGCCAAAGCTGTTGAGGATCAGAAGAAAGCTCGTGAAGAACAGATTCAAGCTAAGAAAGATCTTGCAAAAGCAACAGAGGTTTCAGCTGAAGCATTATTGACTGAAGCTCTAGCTGTTAAAGAATTAGAGAAAGCATTTGGATCTTTTGAGGGTGAGACTTTTAAACAAACACTTGAAGAGATTGCAAAGCTAACTGGAAGAAAGATTGCTGAGATAGAAGAAGCATTTGCAAATGCTGGTTTGACTGAAGATTCATTCACAGCTCCATCCACAAGCTCTGATTCTGCTGGATCTGGTTCAACAACTGAGCCTCCTCCAACTTTTCCAGAGACAGTTGATTCATCTGGAGGATCTGGTGGTGCTGGAGGTGGAGCTGGAGTTCAACCATTAAAAATCTACACTACTTTGAATATAGGATCAGAGAAGTTTGAGACTGTCACACAAGATGCACTCATAAGACTTCAAAAACAAGGGAAAAAGGTTCTTTTATGACAGTTGCTTTCAACTCTGATGTGAATCTGACAGTTGAAATTGCATTTGCTTCAGATCCATTAGACACAACACAAACTTTCACTGATGTGAGTTCTTATGTGAGAGAACTAAGTATTGATCGAGGAAGACAACACGATCTTGCTGACTTTCAAACTGGAGTTGCAACAGTGATGTTGGACAACTCTGATGATAGGTTTAATCCTTTGAATGAGTCATCAGCTTATTATCCAAACATTAAACCATTCAAACAGATTAAGATCTCTGCTGAATACAACTCAACAACAAAAGTTCTATATCGTGGATTTATACAGAGCTATCCAGAATCTTTTGGTGGACAAGGTGCAGATGCTTCATTGAGAGTGAGCTGTGTTGATCTCTTTAAAATTTTAAACTTGAACACTATTGGATCAAGAGGTTGGAATCTTGGACAGTCTGGCTTTTCAAACTTAGGAACTTCAACACGACTTGGTTATGTAGATGAACAAGAACTGAGTTCTGCAAGAATAACAAGACTCTTGAATGCTTTTGGCTGGAACTCTACTGAAAGAGATATATCAACTGGAGATCTACAAGTTCAAGCTGGACAGTCACTAGAGACAAATCTATTGACTGCATTAAAAGATGTCGAGACAGCTGAACAAGGTCAGTTCTTCATTGGAGCTGATGGGAAAGTTGTTTTCAGAGATCGAAATTATAAAAGAGCAAATCAATTCACTTCTCAAGCAACATTTGGGAATGGAGTTGGAGAACTCCCCTTTTCTGATGTGATCACAACTCTTGATGACTCAAGGATCATAAACATTGTATCTGTCACAAGAGATGGTGGATCAGAACAAAGAATTGCGAACAGTGACTCGATTGCTGAATTTGGTGCAAGAGAAGATTCATTATCTGGCACTCTTAATGTGTCGGATTCTGATGCTCTTGCAATTGCAGAACAAAGACTTGCAAGTTTCAAAGGAACTACTCCAAGACTAGAGGGTTTGATTGTCAATCCTTTGTCTAATACAAGTCTTTGGGATCAAGTTCTGAACAGAGAGCTTGGTGACAAGATAACAATCAAGATTCCTACTCCAGCAAACACAACAATGGAGTTTGATGTGAACATTGACAGAATAAGTCATTCAATCAATGCAAACAGCCAAACTTGGTCTTGGCAGATCAGAACATCTGCTGGATCAGAAGTTGGTGCTTGGGTTTTAGGATCTTCACGACTTGGACAATCAACAAACCTTGCTTGGTAGATATTAGGAGAATTAAAAATGGCATACAAAGGAAATTGGGCAACTGGTGATCTGATTGATTCGACTGCTTTTCAAGAGCTAGTCAATTCAGCAGTTTATTCATTTGCTAACCTTTCAACAATACAGTCTTCCATCACTTCAGCTGTGGATGGACAGATTGCTTTTGCTCAAGACACAGAGTCATATTATCGATATGATTCAGACTCAAGTTCTTGGGTTGCTCTACTTGGTGGAGCTGACATCACAGCTGTCACAATCACAACAGCTTCCGATTCTGGTCTTTCTGGAGGAGCTTCGGCAACTTCTGGAGACTTCAGTGCAACACTTTTAATTGATGCGAACAATCTTGCAACTGCTACTGCAACAGCAACCGATTATCTTGTCATCGAAGATGTGACTGATGGATCAACTAAGAAAGCTCTGATCTCAGACATTGTTGCTCTTGGTGACATCACATCTATTGTCACTCCAGCAAACTCTGGTCTTAGTGGTGGAGCTACTTCTGGAGATGTCACTTTGGAAGTGGACATCAATGGATCTACTTCTGCAACTCCTACAACTTCTGATGAAATATTGATCTCAGATGTCTCTGATTCAAACAATAAGAAAAAAACAACACTCAATGATCTCCCAATATCTTCTGCAACACAATCAGCTCTTGATGACATAACAGCTGGAACAACTGCAATCAGAACTGATATTGCAGTGACAGTTGCAGACAATGGCTCTGGATCACAAAACGAATACTTTCTTGAGGGAGCACAAGATCAAGTTATTAATTTGACTACTGGTTTCAAATATAGGTTCGATCAAAGTGACAATTCAAATACTGGACATCCATTAAGATTTTCAACAACAAAAGATGGAACTCACGATTCTGGATCAGAGTTCACAGATAATGTCACAACAAATGGAACTGCTGGATCTTCTGGTGCTTATACACAAATCGAAGTTAAAGCAGACACTCCAGAGAGACTTTATATCTACTGCACAAGCCACTCTGGAATGGGTGGAGATTCACAGCTCACAGCTGGAGGATTTTCAGTAGATGGTGGAACTATTAGAGGAGACACAGAGTTTTCTGATAAAGAGATCACAAAGTTTGTGGCAAAAGATTATTCAGAAGATATTGCAACAACATCTGATTCTGGAACTTCATTCTCTTCAAATACTTTGACTTTAGATGTTCAAGATGGAAATGTGTTTGACATCACTCTTGATGCAAATGTCACAACTTGGGCAATTAACAATTTGGTATCTGGAAAAGCAACAACAATCACAGTGATCTTGAAACAAGATGGAACTGGATCAAGATTGATGAATGCAACTCAGATCAACTCAACAACTTTCAAGACAGTTGGAGCTGGTGGGCTAACTTTGACCACTGATGCTTCAGCAATTGACATCATAACTGTTGTTTATGATGGCTCAGATTATTATGTCTTTTCTCAATTAAAGATGTCATAAGGAGGACAAATGCCAATCGGTATTGCAAAAGTAGGATTAATTAATGGAATAACTGGAGCACAATATGAGGGGACAGATGTCTCTGCTGATTTGCTCTGGCATATGAAAATGATCCCAGTCTCATCTTTCAACACGACATATGATGTCACAACTGCAAATGGTTATGAATCAAATGGGATCAATGTAGGTGGAACAACCTTTGCTTCAAATGTCATTGTCTATGATGGCAATCAACAATTTGGAGCTGGGAATATAACTGCATCTGGAGAGAAACTTGCAATCTTGAGAATCAATGGAGATCTCACGATCAGCTCTGGATTCACATTGACAACATCTGGAACTTGCAATGGTTTTTATATTTTTGTTGATGGTGATCTCACTGTCAATGGTGCGATTTCTATGTATAACAAAGGCAGATCAAAATCTGGTGGATGGTCTTCTTCCCTAGCAGTGAACTCTTCTGCAAATGAAGTTGCTGGATCTACAACTATCACAATGACTGGTTCTGCATCTGCACACACAAATGGATCTTCAACTGCTTCTGGTCTAACAACTGGAGGAGGTGGACAAGGTGGATCTGGGACATATGGTTCTGGATCTGGTGCAACTGGACACGATTTCTCTGGAGGTTCTGGAGGAGGAGGATCTGGTGGAATTGGTTATCCTCAACACTATTCAGGAGGTGGTGGAGCTGGTGGAACAGCAACATCCTATGCTGGAAAAGGTGGAAATGGTGGAGCTTCTGGACACACACAATGGAGCTACTACACAGCCGATGCTGGAGGAACTGGTGGAACTGGAAATGGTGGAGGAAATGGTGGTTCAAATAACTCCTATAATCCATATGATTCGAGATCTGGTTATGGTGGTCACACTGGAACTGGTGCATCGATGGTTATATATGCAAGTGGAAATTTGACTGTTGCTTCTGGTGGTGAAATTTCAACTGCTGGAAGATCTGGACAAACTGGTGGAACTGGAAGACTTTCTGCTGGAGGAGGTGGAGGTTCTGGAGGTGGGACTTTAGTTGCTGTCTGCAATGGAACTTTCACAAACTCTGGAACTGTCACAACAGCTGGAGGATCAACTGGATCTGGAAGAGGATCTGGTTCATCTGCTGGATCTGGTGGAGTTCTAACTGGTGGAGGTTATTAATGCCACTCACAGCTTATTGGAATCCAGATGATGAGAATCACAGAAATTGGAAAGAAAACTTCGGCTTCACTGAAGAGGACATTCTTATTGATAACAAGATTGAAGAATATCAAGGAGAGAAAAAACTTCCAGTCATAAGAGTTGAAGTGTCAGAATGTTCATATGTTGAAACTGTCCCAGAGTGGATCAATGTTTTGACTGGTGAAGAATTAGGCACTCAAGATGTGACAATCAATGTTGAAGCTCACATTGGAACTTATTATTTTTCAACGAGGACTGAATATGATAATTGGATCTCAAACACACTCAACAACTTTGCTGATGCTGTGGATGATCCAGATGGAGAAACTAATCTCCTAACATTAGCAGTCCTCCCAGATTTGCCATCTTGGAGTGACTCAAATGAAGAATAAGACAATTGATGTATATTGGACTCTGCATCCTATGTTGCAGATCCCAACTTCTATCTTCAGAGATCCTATCAAAGAAGATGTTCTTGCTCCTTGCCCAGTAGTTGCTGACTACAACAAAAGGATCAGACTTATAACTTCTCCTTATAATGTTGAAATATCTCCTCAATGGAGATACAACCAAGAGAAAGATCAATATGAATTTCTCTACTTTGATGCAGATAGCTCTGATCTGAGAGATGAATATCTTTGGGGATTAGAGACATTGAATGTGACTGGACAAGAGCTTTGGTATCATCCAGACAAAGCACAGTTTCAATATATTCTTCCTTATATATTTTTATCAGAAGAACCAGTGACAATGTATCTGCAAGGTCTTCAACATAGTGAGACAAGATCACAACTTGATGAAGTCAGATTCATTGAAGCTGTTTTGAAGATAGATGAATATCCAAGACCTTTGTCATCAGCTTATGCTTTTCAAAAGATGAAAGACACAAAAGCTGTATTTGTTAAAAATCAACCTCATATGAAATTGATATTTTCAGAAAGAGTGAGACTTCATAAGTTCACTCCTACAAGCAAACTAGAACACTGGTTGAAATCTAATAATAATGTGACTTCATATCAGAAAGGGACAAAGTCTCTATTTGATTTGATCTCTAAAAGAAAACCAAAACATTTGTTTAAAGATATAAAAAATAATATTGAATACTCGGAGGCATAATGGAACTCGAACTTTTAAGATTTAGCTCAACAAAAGACTCAACTTCTGGAATCTTATCAAAGATCAATGAAGATGGATCAAAGGACTTTCTTGCTTATACAGTGGAAGATCCTTATCGAGAAAAGAAAGTCAAACACATCACAAGATTTGCTGATGGTCGTTATCAGATCAAGTTCAGATCAGTTGGTGGCTTTCATTCTCGTTATTTGCAGAGATATGGAGCTGACTATCACAAAGGAATGCTTGAGCTTCAAGATGTCAAGGGTTATTCAGATGAAGAATATAAGTATGTCTTGATCCATTCTGGCAATTCGGCAAAGTCGAGTTCTGGGTGTGTCATTATCGGTGACACTCAGACAAACAACCAGATCAAAGAATTTGGTTGGGTTGGAGCTTCTCGAAATAACTATCTGAGGTCATATCAGATTATTAGAGATGCACTGCTCAAAGGTGATGAAGTTTGGATCAATGTGATTGATTATGATCACAAACCAAACGATCAGAAGAACTCTGAACAGACAATCAAGATCGGTGGAGGTATCTTCTGCCGACAATGTGAAACCAAATTCACAATTCAATAAAACAAGAATCGAGGACAACAGTGGCAAAACAAACACTTAAAAAATTTGCATTGGACAATCCATTGCTATCAAGAAAGAGATCATTTCTGGATCATCCAGAGATTAAGGATCTAACTGAAGAAGCTATTGCTGGGATCAGAGATGGAATCCCTCCAACTACTGCAACTCATTGGTTGATCAAAGAATCCCCAATTGAAGTGACAGTGAAGTTTCACACAATAAGAATGGATTTGAGCAGTCGTGCCAAAACAAACTCTTAAAAATTATAATAAGGACAACTTTGTTGCTAAGGGTGACAAGTCAGAGAAAGTTGCTGTGAAAGTCAAAGATGGCAAAGCAACTGCAACTCTTCCAGTTGGATCTTCAGACATCAATGAAGTCTGGAAGATGCTCAAAGAAAGAGGATTTGATCCAGATCAATGGGAGATCCAAAGTCTGACTGTTAATCAATGGGAAGCTCCATCAACTGAGGGAGTTCAACTCTTTGAACAGACCAAAGCAACACTCAAACAAAAACCACAATTTTTGGGAGAGTTCATAAGTTCACTTGAATCTCTGGGTGGGAATGGTTTCAGTCCTCAACCAAGTCTCAAAGCTAAAAGCAAACCAGAGCTTCTTGTTGTGCTTGGTGATTCACAGCTTCCTTTTGCAAACAAGCAATTGACAGAGCTCTCCCACTATTTCTTGCAAGATGTCAGTCCAGATGGATTAATTTATATTGGAGATCTGATTGATTTCCCAAACTTGTCAAAGTTTGCAACAAATCCAGATTTCACTTCAACAGTGCAAAAGGGAGTTGATCTAGGATATTCAACATTAAGAGATCTGAGAGATTCTGCTGGACTAACAAAGAAAGATGAACTGATCTTCTTAGAGGGAAACCACGAGCTTCGACTTAGAAAAGCTCTTATTGATAAACTCCCTCAACTATTTGGAATCAAACGAGCAGATGTCAGTGAAGATGAAAAGTCGGTTTTGCATCTAGCTAATTTAATGAGATTTAATGAACTCGGCTGGACTTATTGGGACAAACCATCTGATGTTTATCCTCATAGTGAATATGAAGTTGTCAAAGGTCTCTTTGCAACTCACTCTGGATCAGCATTAAGAAAACAAGCTGGAATGAGTGCTTTGTCTTCTATTGAAAGAATCAATGGATCAATCATAATGGGACACACTCACAGACTTGCAATAACACATCAAACTCGTTGGACTGGCGAAGAGATGAACTTATATTCTGCAATTGAAACTGGCACACTTGCTGATCTGAAAGGTTTGGGTTATTCCAAACATCCAGACTGGCAAGGAGGATTTGTGACTCTGGTTGTAGATCGAAAAAAAAATACATTTCATCCAGAGCTGGTGATCTATAACAATAACACGATCACTTGGAGAGGATTCTTCTGGACTCTAACGACTAAAGGAGTCAAAACAAATTATGAAAGCAACAGTCAATCTTAATCAAATTCTGCAAGGTGGTCTTGCTGGTTTAGTGGCTTGGTTATTTAAAACAGTGAACGATCTTCAGCAAGAGGTTGCTGTTTTAATGGTTCAGATTCAAGGTGCAAAAGAAGATCTGATGGATCTAGCAATGAGAGAACAAGAACTGAATTCTGCAATCACTGAGATATTGATCAAACTTGGTGGAAATTAATAGGAGAAAAATATGTTTAAGGAAATAGATTGGAAAGATCTTGGAGAGCGTTGCATTGCGACATTCTTAGAAACTTTCTTGGCAATGATCACAGCTGAAGCAATGACTGGTGGAGATGCAGATCTTCTCAGATCAGCTTTTGTTGGTGGTCTAGCTTCTGTCCTCAGCTTATTGAAGACAGTATTGAAAAACTACAATGCAAAAAAATAACGACTTCACACAAAAGGAAATGCTCGTGATGATTCTTGATCGACTTGATGCAATGGATGAGAAGATTTCTGATCTGTTGAACGATAAAGTCTCAAGGAAAGAATTCTATTCTGTTCTAGGGATCATTATGACTTCTCTGATCGTTGTTGGATCGTTTATCTACTAACAAGGAGAACTGATGTTCTTGTGTCCAAACTGCAACACTGGATCTTGCTCAATTAGGTGGAATATTATTATTGAAGCCCTTGAGTATCATTGCCATCGTTGTGGAAAAGGAACAAAGATTCTGTCAGAAGACTCTCTGGAAATACATTAATTAAAAGGGGGGCTCAACTTGTTTGAACTCCCCTATTTTTTTATTAAGAGTCTTCCACAGTTTAAAAACTTCTAACTTGTCGAGCTCTGCTTGATACAACTGCTCTGTCCATTCAACAACTTCTGTGTCTTCCATTTTTCCAAACATATTTGTGAACTGAATCATTTGCACTGGAGAATCTTCCAACTGGTTCTTTGTCCATATATTGATATTATTTCTCAACTCTGAACTCAACTTCGATTTCATCAAGATCTGCTCATATTCATCTTTGACAGTATTCTTTGCAGACTTCTTTTCTACTTTGATGAAATTTGCAATGAACTCTGGAATGAAAATCAAAGGAGAATCATCTCCATAGAGAATGAACTCTCTGATCCAAGTTTCAATCTTATGCAGTGGGACAAGATCTTCTCCTACTGAATCTCTCAAATAGTATTCAAACAAATGAAATGATTTCTCAGCCAACACACTCACAAGATTTTTAAACAAATGATTGTCTTTTGTGAAAGCTGGTATTTCTGAATCTGACTTCTCCCAATAAGCAAGTCTCTTGTGATCAGTGAATATTGCTTTGTCTTGTAGTGCAACAGCCAAATGGTGATGTGAAATCTGAGCACAAAACTTTCTTATAAAAATATATCTATCAATTATCTCTGTCGTATCTATACGATCAGCAGACCAAATTCTTGTGTCATCATCATTCAACAAAAGAAGAAAGCCATCCATCTGATCAATATGTGCAATGAAGTTGTTCTTTCTTTTATCAAGACCAAAGAGAGCTTCTCCCCAACTTGAATCAAGTCTTTTGGCTTCTTCTTTTAATTGCTTATAAGACAAAGTTGATTCAAAAACAACAAACTGCAAATTCTGATGTGGTTTAAAGACTAAAGCTGTGATATAAAAAACATCTGTCTTCAAATCTTTAGCAACTCCCTTTTCAACAAGATTCTGTCCCAGATCATAACTCCAGAAAGCTGATGGTCTAAACATATCCTCTTGAGCTAAAGTTCCAACAAACACAGCTTCGGCAAGTGTTGATTTTCTTTTATCAATCAAGTTTTGTTCAACAAATGGATCTGGATCATTATTTGGAATGCTATTGAAGAAGTTATTTATGTGAGCAACCTTGTAGTCATCTTGTAGAAATTTATTATCTGGAAACATTATCTCTTTATCAATATGAATCTGAAACTGATTAAGAAATCCACCAGCTTGTCCATTGTATTCAACAGAGTCCCACTTCTTCTTGAACAGAGCTCTGACTTGCTTGTCTTTTAATGAAAAGAATAGATCACGATAGTTTCCCTCAATGTCATAAGAGAAAAGAGAATCACGAACAGAATCAAATGATTGATCCCAGTTCTCGTGCTTTGTGTTTTTATTGTCTTTGCTCATCTCAGTTAATAATAGACTCGTGAAAATCTATGTCAAGACTTTGGGAAATTCTTTAAATAAATTGCTCTGAAATTCCCACTCAGTTCCATAGATGTGATATAACTATATAAGAACTTATGGGAAATTAGAGACTTTTTGAGTCAATAGTTTCCCAGAGATAAAACTGAGAAGTTTGCGAAATTTGATGGGGCTGTGTGTCTCACTTTGAGACCATAGAATTTCAGAGACTTCTCCTAACTTAGAGGAATATAATGCCAGACAGCAAAATATTGCTCTCAGTCAAGGAGATTGTTGAACTCACTGGCTGGAGCAAAGCAACAACTTATCGGATGATAGACAGTGGACAACTTCAAGCTGTCCCAACTGCTTCAGATACAAAAATCCGACCTTATAGAGTTGAAAGAAATGTTCTTATGTCATTGATCAGAGGTGATCTTTAATGGCTAAGAGAGACATTTGGTTTCAACTTGATTCAAGAATATTCAACAAATTTGAAGTGATCCACATAGCAAAAACACTTGGAATCACTATAAACGAGACTATTGGAGCTCTTGTGAGACTCTGGTCTATATCAATAACTGACTTCCCAGATGGGAAAGGCTCATTGATCTCTGGATCTCTGAAAGTCACAAAAGACCATCTTCCGAGCATTATGGCTCTTGATTTAGATGGTGATCAGATATATCAAGCATTGAACGATTGTTCGTGGATCGATGAAGTTGATGGGACTGTTGTCCTGCCAGATTGGGAGAAAAAAATTGGTCAGACCATTCTGAAACTTGATCGTGATAAGAAGAGAAAACAGACTGGGGGGAATTTATAATGTCAAAAGAATTATCAGCTTTTCATTCTCAGTCTGACTCTTCTTGGAAAGAAGAAGTTTTTCCACTTATAAAAGATCAGATATTTGAACAACTAGCTCTTCTCACGAATACAGATATGAGAATGAGCGATCAACAAAAGTCTGGTTTTATGAAATGCTATTGGGATCTAGTTGCACAAGAACCGAGCATCGAAGAGATGAAAACTGCTCAACAATCTTATATTGCACACTTTCATCACATCCCATCCCCTTTTGCTTATGTGAAGCACTTCAATCGATTTAGATCTGGATTGATGCCACTTCCAAAGTCTGAGGTCAATAGACAGCTTGAAGAGAAAGTCAGAGAGAAAAAAATGAATGACTGGATCAAGAAGATCGAGGAGGTTCGTGATGAGAAGTAGTCTTCAATATGTCATCAATGACTTTCTTCAGCCAATTGATGCTTGGCACGAATACAAGTTTTCTGATCGACAGATTCAAACTGTTGCACAAGAGTTTCAAGAATTTAGCAATGAAATTCTTTCGAATGTTCTTCAAATGGTTAAAAGAATGGAGAGAAAACCATCTCCAGCAAAGTTGATGTCAATGTGCAGAGATGAAGTGACTAGAACATTTAATGAAAGACAAATCGAAGCTCCAGAAGAAGATCCATCAACTTGGATGACTTCAAAAGAATATGCCAGATCACAAGGATATGAATCTTTGGTTGATCTGATCAGAGCAAAGATTGAAGCAAATGGTGAAGAAATGTCTTCTGGTTTAGAGAAAGCAGTAGGTGGTTTTTAATGCAGATCTCTAAGAAAGCAGAAGAACACATCAAAACAATAATTTCTTTCTACACAGCTTCAGAAGAAATAGGAAGACCAAGACTTTCCAATATGAAGCTCGAAAGATCTGTCTCTGGATCTAAAGAAGCTCCAGACAATTATGACAAGAACTTCAACAAGCAACTTGCAAACAGAAAGCACATCACAAAAAAACTTGGTCAGATTGCTGATCAGTGTAGATCAATGATCAATGGTGAAGTCACTAGATATGAATCTAAACAATGCAAGGTCGATAATTGTGACCACAAGAACAAAAGAGTTCCAATAGATCAGAAGTTCTGTGCTGGATGTGGGAGGT
>CENO01009724.1_pt1 | contig 29690 bp, 6 predicted proteins | sample 530271 | NCBI WGS metagenome assembly CENO01 (sample SAMEA2619857, study PRJEB7988) | marine metagenome | biome: marine biome (ENVO:00000447); feature: surface water layer (ENVO:00002042); material: "saline water (ENVO:00002010), including plankton (ENVO:xxxxxxxx)" | depth 5 m | reverse complement strand
CAATGGAAATGCTTTGGTCTGCTAAATGGAATCTTCCAAAAGCAGCAGAGCATTGTAACCTTACCAATAAGGAGATGAAAATCACATTTAACGAATATTGTGCTTTTCATCCTCCTACTTTTCAGGTAAAGGCAGATGAAGATCTGAAATCTATATACATTGATTCTGATCACATCCAATAAACTTGATAAATAAATATATCGCACCAGCGGGAGACTGAAATGGCTGTAAAACCGATTCCTGATCAGAGCAAGGAATTTATCAAGTCGGGGATGGTGCTAATAACCGACCCACGGAGTGATAAATACCTCAATAAGCATCAAAGCAAAGAAAAACCAAAGAAGCAGTAAATGGCATCTTACAGATTCAGATCTGAAAAATATGTTTCTAGGGGGTTTAAGGATTTCGCCATATCTTTCATGGCAAATCCTAACACCAACGACTTTGGTGTGGTTAAAAATGAAAATGCCATTAAGCAAGCGGTCAAAAATCTTATTTTGACCTCTTTTTTGGAAAGACCCTTCCAACCTGACACTGGATCTAGAATTAAAGATTTAATGTTTGAGCCTTATGACCCATTTGTGGGTGAGGCAATGAGAAATGAGCTTAGAAACGTATTACAACGTCTCGAACCTCGTGTTGAAGTGACCAGAGTGTATATTAGAGAAGAAATTGACATCAATTCTCTACACTTTGAGCTGGATTATAAGATTGTCGGTGAAAACGTCGTTAAAACCGTAGACTTTCTTTTAGAGAAGACTTAAAATGTCAGCAATCCCTTCACAATTAACTTCCCTTGACTTTTTTGAGATCAAGGAATCAATCAGATCATACTTAAGGACTCGCAAAGAGTTTTCAGACTATGATTTTGAGGGATCTGCTGCGTCATACCTGATTGATACCCTTGCTTACAATACTTACTACACAGCATTCAACGCCAACATGGCAATGAATGAGGCATTTCTTGAAACTGCCACTGTAAGAGATAATATTGTCCGTATTGCTAAGCAACTTAACTATACACCTCGCTCTGTTAAGGCATCCAGAGCATGTGTTGAATTGCATGTACAAACAAATCAATCCACTAACGGTGTTACCTATCCAGAATTCGTAACATTGGGTGCTGGTGACGTTTTTGTCGCTAGAAACGAAGCAGACGCTTATACGTTTGCAATGCCACAAGATATTCAAGTGCCCGTCAACCAGCAAACTGGTGTGGCGATGTTTAACAGCGTATTAATCTACCAAGGCAACCTTTTGAAGGCAGATTACGTTGTTGACTACACTAAGAAGCAAGATTATATCGTCCCATCCGAAGATGTGGACACAGAAACACTAATTGTCCAAATTTCACCAAGTGTGCAGTCATCCGAGACTGATACTTACAATAAAGTGACCAATGCGGTTGCAATTATCAGCACTTCCCGTATTTACTACTTGGAAGAGACTGATGATCTTAGATATCGTCTTATTTTCGGTGATGGAGTCCTAGGACGTAAGTTGATTGACGGTGAGCACATCAAATTAACCTATATTCGCACAGATGGTCCTCTTGCTAACGGTTGTAAGGACTTTTCGTTTGTTGGTGTTGCTAGAGACTCTGATGGCAGAGCGATTGCACCTCAAAACATTACTGTAAAGACAAAACTTGCCGCGGCCGATGGTGAAGAGATGGAAACACCTCTTTCTATCAAGTTTAGAGCACCTAGAGCATTTGCAACACAGAATAGAGCAGTTACTGAGTCTGATTATGAGCACATTGTGTCTGAGATCTATCCTCAGGCAGCATCTGTGACTGCATATGGTGGTGAGAAGTTGGTGCCACCTGTTTACGGTAAAGTTTACATTGCTATCCGTCCTAAAACAGGCACTAAACTTAATGAGTCAACAAAAGTTGGCATTAAGCAAGATTTATTGAGATATTCAGTTGCATCGATTGAGCCAGTCATCATCGATCCTACAACTTACTACATTATTCCAAAATCCTACGTTTACTACAACGGAAACCAAACATCTTCCGCTGGTAGTGACATTTCAAGTAAAGTCCTCAAGTCTATTGACAACTTTAACCGTAATGGTGTTACAAACCGCTTTGGAAACCGTTTAGAAGCATCTCGCTTTGGTGCGATGGTTGACTCTGCTGATAACTCAATCTCTGGTAACGTTACTCAAACAACATTGGGTCAAAACCTTGATCAATTCGCTTTTGGTAACGTTTTCACCCAATGTCTTGATTTTGGCAATCCTCTATATGATCCTAACAACTTTGCTGGCAAGGATCCTAATGCTGGGACTGGGACTGGTGATGATGGGACTGGCACTGGCGATGGAAAATGCACACCTTCTTTCTCAACGGTCAAATCAGGCACATTCTATGCAACTGGATACACTGAGGATTTGGTTGCCCTTGCAGCAGCAGATGGGACCGTTACAGCGTCCTTTGGCAGTGCTGTAGTATCAACAAGTGAAGAGAATCAAGTCCTAGTCCCCGTCAATCTGAGAGATGACGGAAAAGGCGGAATTATGCTTGTGACTAAGCGTGATGAAACAGAATTAATCCTTAACCCTGCAGCAGGTACTGTGGACTACGGCACTGGTAAAGTTTGTGTCGGTCCTATCGCAATCTCAGGTACACCAGATGGCACCACTAGAGTGCCATTGCAGGTTCTTCCATATGGTGGTGCAATCAACATTCCACCTGGCGTTGATCCTGTTATCTTTAACCCAGAAGTTTTCGCAATCGATTATACAGTGAATGACACCCCTGTCCCCATCTTCGATCCTAATAATTTCAGTGGATTTAACTTCGGAGATTTGAATATAAATATTCTTGATTATCCTTCGGATACGTTTGTATATCCTGAAATCGATAACTGCTTCTGACCTAGAGAGATATGTCTTCACAACTGGCAAAAAGAGTCAACGTATCCGATAGAGTTGAATATCAACTTCCTGAGTTTATTAGAGAGGACGATAGACAATTCGTTAACCTTCTTCTTGAATACTACAGATCTCAAGAGAAAACAGGGCGTCCTTATGATGTTCTAAACAACATCATCAATTATCTTGATCTTGACAACTATGGATCTGAAGGGTTGTCAGCTGAAACTCTTTTGCTTCGTGATATTGGTATAACCGACCAATCGATTGAAGTTGAGACCATCGATGGTTTCACAGAGAAAAATGGATCGATTCTGATCGATAATGAAATCATTTATTATGAATCTGTATCTAGAGGTCCTGACGCTATCCTGACGCCAGGTATTTCCTACGAGCAGTTTAAGAAAAAGGAGCAGCAACTAGAGAATCCCTTTTCCCTCTTTGACGGCACTCGTAGAAGGTTTGATTTAAGCAACCTAGGCACCCCTGTAGCGCCCCCTAGTGCTAATCACCTCCTAGTTACCACATATAACAACTTCCTCATCCCTAACGTTGATTATACCGTTGATGGTGATGAAATTGTGTTTACCACAGCACCTCGTTTGAGGACTGGTGTTGATGATTCAGAATTTACTCAACTCGTTTACCTTGTAGGTTATGCTGATCAGAGCGTCCTTGAAATGGACGACATCAACTATGAAGTCTATCAAGGTAAGTCAGAATATCCTCTAAAACTGAATGGGTCTAACTATTATCCCACTTCAGAGATCGGTCTGATTGTTAATAAGAATGGCAACCTTCTTGTGCCATTCCAAGACTACGTTATTTTCCAAACCAACGATGGAAGCTCTTTTGTTTCCTTTAATGCTGGTGCTTTGGGTGCTGCTGATGTAATTCATATTAGATCTGTCGAATATAACGCACCTCAGTATGGATCTGGTGCAAAACTAATTTGTGAAGTTAACGAATCCTCTAAAGCACTCTCTGGATTGCAAGTTAAGAGTGGTGGTAGTGGATATCGTCTAGATTTTGCTCCTAAGGTCTCTATTGTCTCCACAACTGGTGAAGGTGCTGCAGCAAGATCACTTGTTGGTGGTATTAAAGATATTCAACTTATTAGTGGTGGTCAAGGTTACACATCCTTCAACCCACCCATTCCTTTTGTATCTGCTCCAACAAATCCTAATGGATCTAGAGCAGAAATTGAAATTGAGGTAGATGATGCATCTGGACAAGTCTCTTCTATCAGAATTACTAACTCTGGTAGTGGATATGACTTTATTCCTGCGATTTCTTTCATCAATCCTGCTGGTGCAAAGATTACTGATCCAACAATCGACTCTGAAGGTCGTGTCAACGTTGATAGCATTCAAGTTACTAAAACTGGTGTAGGATATAAGAATGCTCCTGTTGTTTACATTGATCCAGCACCTGAAGGTGGTATCAATGCTCAAGCAACTTCTAGAATCAACTCTGATGGTCAAGTTATTGAGATTCAAGTCAATAATAGAGGTAGAGGATATACAACTCCTCCCAGAGCAAGAATTATCGATCCAGTTGGTGCTCAAGTCCTTGATGTAACTGTTGCATCAGGTGCTGTCACTGAAATTGAAATGTTGACTGGTGGTATGGGTTATACTGACCCACCATCTGTGTATATTGTTGATGATCGCAAAGATGCTTACGGCAATCCTGTTGGTGGACAAGGTGCTAAGGCAGTTGCGACTATTTTTAACGGTGAGATCACTGATATCAACATTACTGACTTTGGTAGTGGATATTCTGATCAATACCCTCCAAAAATCTATATTGCTGAGCCTGCCGCTGCTAAAGCATCTGTAAATATCGGATATGATGAAGTTACTGGTTTTGAAATCATTAGAGGCGGTAAAGAGTATTCTCCATCAGCACTTTTAGGTTGTGCTCGTGGTGTTTCTGACGTTATTGGTTTTGATGACCTTGGAAACCAAATTTATGCAAGAGAAGAGCAACTTGCTAACACTAACCACAATGCAGGGACCAGAATTGTTAATCTGGACTCTATTTTCGTTAAAGAGGTCTTTGATCGTTTTAGAAGGCAGTATCTGCCAACTCTAGAGATCAACTATGACAGAATTAACCCTGTCCAAGTAATTAAGACCATTAGAGACTTCTATGCCTCTAAAGGCACTAAGATGTCTACTCAATACCTCTTCAAAATTCTGTTTGGAGAGAATGTTGATGTTTTCTATCCAAAAGACGAAATTATCAGTCCTTCCCATGCAACTTGGGTTGTTGACACGATTCTTCGTGCAGAATTGATTTCTGGTGATCCTAGAAACCTAATTGATGGTCAACTTAACCAATATAGAGATGAAGTTGACACAAACATTAGAGAAGCATCTGCTCTGATCGAAAACGTCATTTCTATCATTCAAGGCACCGATACAATCTACGAATTGGCGATTTCTGAGGAAACGCTCGTTGGTCAGTTTATAATTCCTTATAAGACTCGTCTTGTCGAGCCTTTGAATACAACTGGTCAAATTATCACGGTTGACTCGACGATTGGATGGCCTGAGAGAAATGGCACCATCCTAATCAACGATGAAGAGCAAGTCCAGTATAAAGAGAAGTCTCTTAACCAATTCATCGAATGTACTCGCTCTAAAAACGGTATTGTAGAAGATTGGGATCCTGGCACTATTGTCCAGTCCGATATCTTCGTTTATGTCAATAAAGACACTCCTACAGAGTGTAAGTTGAGAATTCTTGGTATTGCTGAAGCAGGCACCACTGTTTTGGATGATACTGGATCTTACTACCTTCCTAGTGACAAATTGAAGGTTGCATCTCTGGGATCTTCTGCAGAAGATGAAAGACTGTCTTCTTGGCTTTATAATGTTAAAAAACTAATTCAGGTCTCCAGTGTTACGCCTGGTGGTGATAATAATCAAACTGCAACTGTTGTTTGCGATAACCCTCATGGTTTGTTGGTTTCTGACCAAGTTACGATTTATGGTGCAAACCCTGTTATCTACAACGGCACATTTGCTGTTACTTCTCGTATTGACGAATATCAATTCTCATACCGTTTAGCACAGCCTACAGACATTATTCCACAGGGTAACATTCTACTTTCGGTGGACCTCAACCGAGGAAAATCTGATGTTACTTCAATCAACAAGGTTGTTTCTGAGTTTACAACTAATATCCAAAACTCCTTCTTTAACGATGATTATGTCTATGTTGCTGCTAGTGGCTTACCTAATTACAAGATTGGCCCTTTCACAGGATCCGCGTTAATTCCTGGCAACCAGCGTAAGTTGATGCGTTTCCCAAGAAACGTATTGACTGTTTCTGAAAGACAAGACATTCAACCCAATACCTCAATCGGATCATGGGTTAATGGTGTTTCTATTTGGTCTTACAAGTCTTCTGAGTATGTCCAGTTTGGTCCTCTTACCAATATCACTGTAGATAATGGTGGTGAAGGATATGATGCTGGCGCTAAGCCCAACCTTGAAATTATTGGTGGTGGCGGCACAGGAGCAGCAGGTAGTGTTGTTGTTAACGGTAGTCTCACATCTTTCGATGTTACTGAAGGTGGTAGTGGATATACCGATTCACCTCTAATCTCCATCGTTGGCGGTGGTGGTAGTGGAGGCACAGCAAGAGCCGTCGTTACTGGTGGTCGCGTCACCAGAATTCTGGTTGATTCACCAGGTACAGGATATACATCACAACCTGACGTTGCCATTACAGGTGGCGGTGGATCTGGTGCTACAGCGACTGCAAACGTCCGTGGTCCAATCTCATCTGTGATGATTAGCAGTTTTGGTAGTGGATATACTTCACTGCCTCAAATCAGAGTTAACTCTGGTGAAAATGCTTTGGCACAACCTATTGTTATTAATGGTCGTATTGTTTCAATCGCTATTATTAACTCTGGTAACTCTTACACCACAGCACCTAACGTCATTATTAATGGTGATGGTTTCGGTGCTATTGCTCAAGCAACCATTGGCACATTTGGTGAAGATAAGGGTAAAGTGCTTAGTATTCAAATCCTCAACAGAGGTATTGGATATACTCAAGGAAACACTACTGTTAGACTGGAAGCAGTTGGTCAGAATGCAACATTCACACCTACTGTTTACAGATGGTATAGAAACAATCAGTATGACCTTGGTAGTAAGTATGACTTTGCTAGAGGTTATGTCTTTACTGGTCTTAATAACGCATTCGGTGGTGAGTATGCTCACCTAAGTGATCCTAAGGAATTGCGTTATGTGGTTGGTGATAACGTATTCTTGAATCCTGTTACCCAACAATTCCAAGAGCTTTCTTCCAATTTTAGTCATTCTCCTATTCTTGGATGGGCATTTGATGGTAACCCCATCTATGGTCCTTATGCATATGCAGATCCAACTGATCAAAACAGTGGTATCCGTCGTATGCGCACTTCATACAAATTGAAGACAAATGTCGTATTTGACGCTGCAACTAATCCCAATCCTTCAAGGACAGATGGTCCTCCACTGTCATCCTATCCTGCAGGACAATTTGTTGCTGATTACTACTATGATTTCCAATCTGGTGACCTAGACAACTATAACGGTCGTTTCTGTAAGACACCTGAGTATCCTGATGGTGTATATGCATATTTCATCACTGTTGATGCTTCTGAAGCTGGTGTTGCAGAATTCCCTTATATCCTTGGTCCTCAGTTTAACTCTCTTCCAGATCAGTGGAATTTGGGTCAAGGTGCAACTCAGGAAAATATTCCTCAAGATGTTGTCCGTTATAGAGATCCTTATGTCAATGTTGACATTGATATTGATCGTCAACCAAACCAAGAGTCAGATGTCCTAACAACTGAGATTGAAGGATATCCTCTCATCTTTGAGATTCAAGATAGCAACAATGATGGTGTTATTGATGCTTCTGAGCAGCAAGAGACCTTAGAGATGACTACAGAGGCAACTCTGCAGATCTATGACTACTTCCCTCAAGTCCCACCTGAATCAAGAGTTGACATTGAAGTTGAGACAACTACTCAGTTTGAAGACGCTCAAATTGACGGATTTGTTATTGAAAACCCTGGCGTTTCTTATCAGGTTAATGATACTGTTTTCTTCAACAATGAAGGCACAGAGGGTTATGGTGCGTCCGCAATTATTGATTCTGTTAAGGGTCAAGTAATTCAAGCATATCAAAAAGAAATTATTGGTGACCAACCTTATGGTAAGATCACCACTGCTGAAATTCACGATTTGAAACAGCAAGACGGTATTATTGTTAACTCTAGACCTATTGCTGATAATACCAACAAAGCATTTAAGAATGTTGTTGTATCTGGTATTGAGACTGTTTCTATCGATCAGGTTGGTAGAGGTTATAATTCAGACCTCCCTCCTGTCTATGAATTGATCACATCACAAGGTAGTGATGCTGAATTTAGAATTAATCTAGAAGCTAATGGTGGTATTAGCACCGTTGATATTCTTAACTCTGGTAATGGATACGATGTTGATAATCCTCCTCAGATTCGTGTTACCCATCCCCAACAGTATAAGAAGACTCGTTACTGGTTGAGTGAGTATATTGAAGCTGATGGTCAGTTGATGATCCATGATAGTAAGATCACTTCAGATCGCTATCTGTATATTTGTGGATCTATTGAAATCGGCAATGGTAACATGGCAGGTTTCCTTGCTAAGTTTGATGATCTTGGAAGACTTGTTTGGGAAAGACACTTACAACCTATTAACACTGGTGATAAGAGAAGTGAATTCCTTAGAATGTATATCAATGAGTCTTATGAAAACGACCGTATTTATGTTGCAGGCCAAACTTATTCTCCTACAAACGACCTGTTTAACCCAGATATTTGGGTTGGTATGTATGAGTCTGGATTTAACACTGCAAACGCTCCAGACGGTCTTCTTCAATGGCAGAAGTCTATTGCAGGTATCTCTGGCACAACTAGAAGAGACTACATTACTTCTATCAGTCTAGATGCCGAAGAGCGTATCTACCTTGCAGGTTATACTAATACTAACTCACCTGATCCCGATGATATTTGGGTTATTCAGGCAGACCAAGATGGTGACGTTGTTGAGAAGCGTAAGTTTGCCTCTATTGATGGTAATGAGAGACTTGAGCAAATTGCTGATCTTGGTAATAACAGATTCTTCTGGGTTGGTGTTAACGAAGATAATGATGACTGCTTATATGGTGTCTTCTTCTATGATGGTGCAAACCTTGAGATGGAATATGCCAAGCAGGTTACTGTTACTGGTGGTTATGTAAGAAATCCAAGATTCGTCATCGATGAATATCAAGATGTCTTCATTCTTTGGGATTTCTATAATAATGCTACTAGCGTTTGGGAAAAAGTCCAGCTCAGCAGAATTTCACTTGCTAATACAGCATCTGGTGGATCCTTTACATGGTCTAAGACTATTGCTCTTACACCAATGGATTCTGTTACACCTATCAGTATCCAACATGCTGGTCTCAACCTAGATGAGTTTGGTAATATCAGTGTTGTTACTGATATGAAGTATAAGCAGAATGTCCGAGTGGCAGGTCTGACATACTTTAAGTATGACGGCACAGTGCTCCGTCAATCCTATCTTGAGGATACCAATAGTGCTGGTTTCTCCGTTAAGTCTCACGTTGTTGATTCTTCTGGTGACCCAATCCTGATTTGTGAGCGTCAGCTTCCAGATCAAGCTGCAGCATTCAGATTTACTGAAGATGGCAATAATTGGAATGAAGATTTCACTAAGCGTAAGTTAGCACCTCTTTCAGTTATTGATACTGCTGCAAGTGCTTGGGAGCGTGATACAACTGCATATAAGTGGGGTCCTGCATCACTCAAACTCAAGACATCTAATGCTGTAAAGGCAACTAACTTTAATAGAAATATCCAATCAGAATGGTGTGTTGAAGGTTGGTATTCTATGGATAGCACCAATCATGGTGTTAACCATCAACCTAAGATGATGACCGTTGTGCCTGTCACAGGTAAGACAGCACATTTCATTATCGATGGTGATTCAACATCTGCAAACTATCAGAAAGTCCTACTTTACTTTGATGGTGTTGAGGTTGCTTCCTCTACTACTGCATACAACTGGACTACATTTGCATCTAGTGCATGGGTCCATCTATCATTCTCTAAAGAGAATCCTACTGTTGGTAGTTACACTTATAGAGTGTTTGTCAACGGTGTTGCAATGATCGAATTGGTCTCTACTGAAGATATCGGTCTTGATGACGTTTACTGGGCAAGTGATTCTACTCCTAGTGCTTCCGATGCCTTCCTTGGTAACCTTGACGATCTCGTTGTTTCTGAAACAGCAAAATATACTGCAACTTATACTGTCCCTGCTGATTACGTTGAAATTACAACTCAAGCATCTGATGTTGCAATCTATAAGGTTGACAGACTGCATACCGAGCGTGGTGATAAGACACTTACAACTCTCAACAACTATACACAATTCTCATTCAGTGAAAACTTCAACGTTAATGTCCAGACTGTAACCAACGGTGCTATTAGTAATTGGGAAGAAGGTCCTGGCGGTCTGCAGATTCTTGACATGTCGTATACTATTGCGACTATGATTCCAGCAACAGTTGCTCTGTCTACTAATGTTGAAATCTTTGGATCTAAGACATCTACTGTCCCAACACCTAGAGGTCAGAAACTTAAACTGTCTTCTAACGTTGTGCCAAAATTCTATATTAGAGATGCACTGTATAGTAAGATTGATAACGTTAAGGAATTTACTTTCAACCAAGATTGTAAATTCACAAAAGGTAGTATTATCCAACAGGTGAATGCTGCTGGTGTTGTCCAAGCATACGGCACTATTGTTGAATCTCCTGCAGGTGGAATCAATACTCCTGGTCTCGGCACCAAATATAAGGTTGGTAAGATCTTCGGCACATTTAATAATACAGATCTGTTTAAGAATGATCTTGATGAGATCAATCATATCACTGGTGTTTATTTCGATACTGAGGAAGCAGAGATTCCATGGGCATCGGGTACTGCATATGCTCAGGGTGATAGAGTTTATAGTGATAAGAAAATCTATGAGGCACAGGGTGCTGGCACATCTGGCACAATTACACCTATCCACACTGCTGGTGTTGCTTCTGATGGTGTAATTAACTGGGCATTCATTGATGATTCAGGTAAGTTTACTATTGATGCTGCAAACCATCCATATCAGATTCCTGAATACCAAGGATCCGATATGATTGAATGGGATGCACACATCCTGTATGCACCTGGTTATAGAATTTGGAAAGGTCTTAATGTGTATGAAACCACCAATGGTGGTGTTTCTGGCACAACTCCTCCCACTCATACAACTGGCACAGTTAACGACGGTAACGTAGATTGGACATTTGTTGAGACTAGAGAGGCACTTGGCACATATGCTAGATTCATGGCATATGATGAAGATTTCTATACAGTTAGAATTGAAGAGATTCAACCTGGATCTACTTACATTCCTGGCGATGTTATCAGTATTAGATCTGATAATATTGAAGTTGATGAAACTGAGAAGATCCTTAGAGTTGTAAATCTTCCTTCAGTTAAAAAGATTCGTGTAACTTCTACCGTTAAGAAAGATATTATTCGCACCGCTGAGGTCCGCACTGATCAAGTTTATGCAACATCAGTTACTAGACATAATTACAATAACGGTGAGATTCTTTATACAACTGGATTCTCTCAGACAGCATTTAACGGATCATTCTTTGTTAAAGAAGTATTTGGCAGTAGAGAATTCACATTTACTATCAGAGATACTGCTGTAGAAGAGCCTGCATTCTTGCAGAGCGCTATTTCTAATGTCAACATTTATGCTAAGCACCCAACTCTGACATTTACTAGAGGTCATGCATATGTGTTTGATCTAGCAGATCCTTCTAACTTTGGTTATTACTTGTCCTTCTCTCAGGACAACCAGTATAAACTGGAGTATTCATTCAACAATATTACTAGAGAAGGCACACCTGGTGTTCCAACAACCAGCACTGCACCTTTTGTTAAGTTTACTGTATTGGGTGACGTTACAAATATTTCTTACTACTTTGACCCATCAAGAGTTGGAGCTAATTCTCCTGTTGGTGATAAGTCGTTTATTGATGTCATCAAGACACCTTATGATGGCACATTTACAATTTCTGAAATTATTACAGATACTGAGTTTAGATTCCCACTCGTTAGAGAGCCTGAGCAAACATCTGCCGAGGTTGGCACTGATGAGTTTGACAATGCATACTCATATTATTCAACTACATCTACCAAAGCAGTTGGTCCTATCAACAGCATCAAACTGGTATCACCTGGTGGATTCTATAAGAAACTTCCTATCATCTCTGATATTGCATCTTATCGTCAAATTGAGAAGATCAACATCACAGATGGTGGCACAGAATATGCACCTGGCGTCTACTATGATGTAGGCATCCTTGGTGATGGTGAAGGTGCTAAAGCAACTATCACTGTTGAGATTGATGATGAGACAGGATCAGGCACCATTACAGGTGTTGCTATTACAGATCCTGGCAAAGGTTACACTACCGCTTCGATTGATATTGATGCTATTCCTGGCATTCTTGGTCCAACTCTTGCTGGATCTGGTGCTGCATTAGAAGTGGTGATCCCCGAAGAGGGATCTGGCGCGTCTGTTTTCCTCACTGGTAGGAATATTGGTAAGATTAAGAGACTGAAGAATAATGAGTTTGGTTATGGTTATTCTCATGACTATACTCTACGTCCTGAAATCTCCTTCCCAGTTAACCTACAACTCTTTAATACTTCGATCCTAACTCAGATTAAGATCACCAATCCAGGTTCTGGTTATACCTCTGCTCCTGCCGTTGTCATTGAAGGTGGCGGTGGTGAAGGTGCACAGGCAGAAGCGATTGTTAAAAACAACCGTCTTTCTGAAATTGTAATTAAGAATCCAGGTCAAGGTTATTCATCTGAGCCCACAGTCACACTTAAGTCTGAGTTTAACTACGTTGTTAACCTCGACCTCAACTATCTGCAGTTTAACTTCCCTCACGGTATCACCACTGGTGCTGCTGTCCAATTCCGTGCTGATGATGTTGGCACAACTGAGGGTGAGCTCCCCAAACCTAGCAGCGTTGGTTTGACCTCTTTGGTTGAAGGTCAGGTCTACTATGCAATCGCTGGTAACCAAAACTCTCTTGAATCTGATCAAATCAGATTTGCTTTGACACCTCAAGCAGCGGCAACTGGTGACTTTATTACCTTCTTGACTCAAGGTAGTGGTCGTCAAGTCCTTCTTACTGAAGTCTTTGGAGGCACAGCAGAAGCAATCGTTTCTACTTCCAGATTCTTGGAAGGTGAAGAGGTATTCCAAGGTCCTAGCCTTGAGCAAGCAACTGCAACCGCTGTTGTGTCTACAAACACTGGTTGGCAGATTGGTCCTAAGATTCTAAAACTTGTCAACAACCAAGGTGATTTTATCAAAGGTGAAAAAGTTACAGGCACAGTTTCTAAGGCATCTGGTGTTATCGATAACTTGAATATTGCTAAGGGCGTCCTGAATATTGGATCTCTTACCAAGACACCTGGTAAGTTTATTGATGACGTTGGTAAACCTTCTGAAATTGTCCAGAAAATTCAAGACTCTTTCTTCTACCAAAACTTCTCTTATGTTATTAAGTCTGAGATTCCTATCACAGAGTGGAAAACTCAGATTCTTGAAAACAACCACCCTGCAGGTTTCAACCTCTTCGGTCAATTACAACTGACTGGTGGTAAAGACGTTTCTGGTCGTAAGATCGGCACTGAGTTTATTAAGAATGTTAATATCTTTGATTATGCAAATGTCAACCAGATTACATCCTTCGGTGCTGCACAACCTATCTACACCGATTATAACAACACTGAGGTGCTTTTCCGTAAGAGAAGACTGACTTCTTCTGAGGAAATTCTTACTTCTATTGTTAAGAAATTGGATGATATCTCTGGTCAGTTTGATGGTGTCCAGAAGAGTTTCCCACTTACAGTGGAGAATGAAAGTGTCATTGTTAAAGATGACCAGTTGATGATTACGATTAATGGTATCATCCAGTCTCCTAGAGTCTCTTACAGCATTGTTGGTGGTAACATCGTATTTGCTGAAGCACCTAAACCACCTTCTAAGGTTGTTTATAGAAATATCAGAGTTACACCTGTTGAGATCTATAGAATTGAGTTGTATCAAGTTGGTGGTATTTTCCCAACATTAGGTCAACAAATCCAAGGTCAGGCAAATGATACATTTGCAACTGTGATTGACACAGGAGCAAGTAGTATTGATGTTATTAATATCACTGGCACTCCATTCCAACTTAATGAGCAATTAAGAAGAGGCACTATATTCTCAGCATTGGTCCAATCTGTGACTCTGCTGAATTCAGATACCATCTTTGAATTTGGTGAGTCTATTACCAATCTCAATGGTGATACTGCTAAGATTGAAGAGACTAACCTTGATGACGGTGTTGTTACTGATGCTTTGGTTATCAGTAAAACTTCTGGTACATCTGACGAAGAAACTGGTCAGTTTAACATCAGATTGAATGATTACGTCTACTCTGCATCTACTAAGATTGCAGGTCAGGTTTCCTTCATCTCCCCATACTTGGATCCTAATACTGGTGAGCCAGTTGACACTCTAACAATTAACGCTGGATCAACATTCTTTGGTCTGTTGTTTGAGCGTCTGCTTTCTATCACCAATCCTAACGTTGTCTTGGATGATATTTCCAAGTCTACGATTACACCTACTGAATTGTATAACGCAGATAATAGAATCAACGCTGACTTCCTTGACTTTGAAGATGTAAGATCTTCTGAGGTTGTCATGACAGATCTTACTGGTGGACAATTCTCAGAAGGTGAGTTGATTCGTAACAAGAAAGTTGATTATATTAACGAAGTTACTACAGCAATTAGTCGTTACTATGATGCTGGAAACAGAATCATTGATAATAGACAAGAAATTATTGATTTTGCTGAAGCACAGATCACAGTTGATCATCCTGGTTTCTACTATCCTGGTGCTCAACAAACTGATCAATGGGGTAGATTCCGTGATGCATATCGTTTGATTATCAAGAATAAAGACCTCATTGTTAATTACACTTATGAATTGATGCTTGCACAATTCCCATCATTGGTTGTGCCTAGTGCTGATAAGTGTAAGAGAGATCTTGGTAAGTTTATCGATGCTGTTGCTAGAGATACACACTCTGGTGGTAACGTCTATGGACGTAAATTTACCATGCAATATTTTGATTCCAACAGTGGTTTGGCATACATCTCTAGTGAGATTGCTGAGACACGTTGGGCATATGAGAAAGCAAAAGATTTGATGCTTCTTGCCATTACTAACCAACTTTCTGGTAACTATGGTAGTGGCAACTTCGGTCCTGCTTATAATGAGATTTCTGTTGGTGGTAGCGGCGGCACTGGTATTACTATTGACCCTGCACCTGGCAATCCTTATGGCACTGCAGGATCTAATACTACGGCTAACGATCCTGGCAACTGCTCTGATGTCCAGTCTGCAATTACAACTACTTGGACATATATTGATGAAACTCTTGGAGCAGGTAACATGGATGACCTGCCTGATGAAGTGCTTCCTACAGAATTCACTCTTAACCAAACCAAGTGTCGTCGTGATATTGGAATCTTTGTTGATGCAATCGTTGAAGATCTTAAGTCCAACGGTAACTGGGGCGTCGTTAAGTTTACTAAGAAATACTTCGATGGTGCTGGTGCACCTATCTCCAACGGTCTAGTTGGCGAAGTTGCTGAATCTATCACAGCATTTAACCATGCTCGCACACTGATGTATAGTGCGATCAACAACTTGCTGTATGGAAAGGATCTTACCATCACTGCAGATCCTGCATCTTATGGTGGTAGTGCTCCTGGTCATAAGTATGATCCTAACTATGCAAATGGCAGCAATCAGTTGCTCAGTAACTGTGCAGATGTTAAGGCATCGATCGATACATTGTTGGCAGTTGCAACAACAGCAATTAGTGCTGGTAACCTTAATAATATTATTGCTCTTGAGCAAGCAAATCAGGTTACTGATGGCACATACACTATCGGTGAAACGATTCGTGTTAATAAGATTGCATACCAAGAAAAAGGCGACGGTCTCTTCTTCAGAGATGACGTTATTAAGGGTGTGACTAGCAATGCATCCTTCACTGCAATCGGTGTTAACACTGGTTTCAAATGGTTGTTTGCTGGTAACGTAACTGGATCATTCCAGTCTAGAGAGTATATTACTAACAGTCAGTTGGATGTTGGTAGTGGTGTTTCTCAAACTGTAATTAACGTTGCTGCTGGATCTAAATCACTCAAGTTTGATGGATCTTCAAACTCTTATATCAACATGCCCAACAGCTATGATTATGAGTTTGGCACTGATGACTTTACAATCGAAGGTTGGTATTATTTCCCTGCCACAACTGCTAGCCCACAGCAAGTCCTCTTCGACGTTGGTTATCAAACTGACTATCAGATTGTAGTTGTTTGGGATACAGTTATTAGAGCATATACTGCAACTAACGGTCAAGGCACAGATCTCTACAATACTGCTAATAAGGTAACACCTTCAGCAAATACATGGCACCACATCGCTCTTGTTAAGGGTAGTAATGTGATGACTCTGTATGTTGATGGTGTCGTTACTGGTCAGGTTGGTGATACTGGCACATATAACTATGGTCACGTCACTATCGGTGCATCTGCTGCTACTAACGCAGGTAACTTTAATGGTGGTGTCGATCACTTCATCGTTTCTAACTCTGCAAGGTATACTCAACCATTTACACCTAGCGCTGTCTACGATTCTACTGCTGATGACATTATTACATCCTTCAATAATGAGCATCCAATTTTGGTTGCTGATCAGGATGTTTATGCGAAGTATACTGACACTATTACAGCCAACGCAACTGCTACTTACGTTGACTACGATGATGACAGAATTACAATTCAGGAATGGGATATTGGTAGACAGGAATATAGAGATGCTGCTGATATCATCGAGAAGAATGCTGCATGGATTGCAGAAGAAGCAGTCGGTAGACTGAAAGTCCGTTATCCTGATTTCGTCTTCCCTGGCGATAACCCTGCTGCAAATACTTACGGTGGCACAAACTATTGTATTCGTGACACTAGAGACTACATCATTCCTGCAATGGTCAAAGACCTCAGAAATGGTGGTAATTACAATGTAACCACTACTGCAAGATTCTATCTGACTAAGGGTGGAGAGCTGGAGTTTATCGGCAATGAATTGCTACAAACTCTGTATACATGGGATCAAGTTGCTGATATTGCTAAAGAAGTCATTACTTCCACAAGTCTTGATCTTTCTGGCACATACAGCACAATTCTTCGTATTCCTAACAACTTCTCTTCTCCTGCATCTCAACCAGTCCTAGACGAAATTCAAGCACTCTCTGATGAGATTGCTACTATTCTGTCTCCAACAGGTCACAGATATCGTGATGCTGGTGATCTCATTTGGAAGAATAAGGACTACATTGCAGATGAAGCAGTTGGTTATATTCAAGACAAGTATACTAAAGATATCGCTGGCACCCTCACAGACTTCCTTATCATGCCTGGTAATGGAGAGCCTAGCTGCCATCGCGATCTTTCCGACCATGTTATCCCTGCAATCATCGGTGACCTCTGCACTGGCGGTAACGCTAACACCCAGACGATCATCAGTAAGTATCTGAATAACCAAGATCAGATCCTACACGTACAGGATGAGTTGTCACCTATGCTTGATGCGTTGCATTTCTGCAACGATCTTGCACAGAAAGCAATTAATAATCTCCTCTTGAGTCCTGGCGAAACTGCTTCTAGTTTGGGAATTGATGCTAGATATCAAGATGATTACTATGAGCCTCAGTGGACAACTAGAGATGCATTTAGAGGTGCTTCTACTACTATTGATAGTAAGGCATATCCTCAGGCAACTCGTGCACAGAATGATAGATTCCTCGACGCTGCAGATCTACTACAAGCCAATAAGAAACTGATCGCTCATGAAGCAGTTGCATTCATGAATGATCTTGGTAAGTATGGATCCTTCAACGTGCCTGGTGGAGCAATCAACTGTGTTGATGACGTTGTAGATATCCTCGATGCAGTAACCCATGACCTTTCTTATGACTGTAATGAAAGGACATATGATGCAGCTGCACTTTACTTGCGTGAAGAAGATAATGCACTGCTCCACGTTTCTACTGAAGCAGAAGCAACTCGCACAGTCCTAAGAGTTGCCAGAGACATGGCAATCCTAACCATGAGAAATGGTTTCGGTCGCCCCCATGTCGATGGTAACAACCCAGATTTCAGACCTGTTGAATCCTACGAGCAAAACACTGTCCATCAAGACGTGTATGATGCTTATCATTATCTCGATTCGCATATCAGATGGATTGCTAATGAGTCTGTGAAGCGTATGAAGGCTAACTACCCTAACTTCACTGTTAATGGTGGTGCTGGTGCAATGTGGTGGAAGGAATTCACTCCAACAAATGCATCATATACTGCATCAACTGGTGTGTTGACTCTCACTATTCCAGATCACAGACTTAACGTTGGTGAGTATATCAGTCTCGCTGCAAATGGTATTACATTTACCTGCAGTATGGATAGTAATGCAACTAACCATCCATATCCACGAAATACTGATCCTGCTTACGAGAAACGTCTGCTAATCACAGATACAACTCCAGATACACTCACAATTAATGTCGGTGCATCTCCTTCAGGCCAGCAATACGACCACACATTTGTATCTGCTGTTACTGGTGCTGTCCGTTATGGATGGAATGATGGTGGAGAGCACTTCACTCCAACTGCTGCTAATTACACAGCAAGCACAGGTGAGATGGTCCTGACCATTCCTAACCACTCCTTCAACGTTGGTAGCAGAATGTCTATCGAGCCTCATAGCTTGGTATTCACTTGTGCTATGGATAATAACCAAAGCGAGCACGCATATCCTCGTAATGGTGATCCAGCATTTGGCACAACTCGCGCTATCACTGCTGTTGGCACTTCTACTCAAGATATTACCAATGCAACTTATGATCCTGTCTCAGGTAAGATGGTTATCACAACAAGTGGCAACCATGGATTGGTAACTGGCAACAGAATTAAACTTGCTGCTAACTCCTTGACATTCACATGCACAATGGATAGCAATGGTAGTAACCATACTTATCCTCGTGCTACAGACCCTGCAAATGAGAAGTGGTTGCTTGTCAGCCGCGTTGATGATACAACATTCTCTTGCTATGTGGGTGTTGCTGCAAACAATAACCAATATGCTCACACCTTTGTAAGTGCTTCTGCTGGTGCACTTATCAAGCAAAATGGCACTGTTACAGTTAACGTTGGTGCATCTCCTTCTAACAATCAATACGCTCACACTTTCGTGAGAGCTGTCCAAGGCGGAATCATTTCTGCTGGCGCTATCGATTGTGTCCATGACGTTGCAGATCTAATCCGTGCTGTCCTCTGGAATGCTGAGAATGGCGGTGACAACTATGTTGGTTTGGCAACTGAATTCTACTTAAGTGGTCCTGCTATTATTCACGTTACTTCACAGGTAACTGAGACGCTTTACGCTATTCAGCAAGCGAAGAATATTATGATCAACATGGCACTGGGTGCAGGTGTTGGATCTATTGTTGGTGAAGTTGCACAACCACCAGCAAATACATTTAACGGCACTTCAGATCAAAATACAGAAATTCAGAATCGTTTGACATATCTCTGGGATATTGTCGAAGATACAATGCAAGATCCTAATGGACAAAATGCTTCAACGTATCCTAATTCTGCTTCTAGTAAGAATTTCCAGTGGGAATTGCCTAACTTCTGGCCAATCAAATACACAAGCGAAATCGCTGATAGAGATCTTTCCATCACCTTTGACTCCGCTAATGGTGGTCTAGGAAACAATGGCACATGGAATCAAACTTGTCCACAAGTTGCGTCTTCCATCACTACCCTGATGGATATCATTGATAGCACCATTTCTGGTGGTTTGACAAATACCAATGCTCTTGCAGGTATTACTCGCACAACAGCATACTCCTCTAATACCAACTATCAAGAGGGCACATGTGAGAATGTCAGATCGATGATTGATAACCTCTTCGTCTTGATGACAGAATCTCTCACTGCTGACAATAGAAACTTGCGTCAGTATGCAGACCTCATAAGATTCAATGCTCCTGCAATTTACAGACGTGCATATGATGAGACTGTTGTTTCTTATCCTCAATTTGCTACACAGATCCTAACTTACAATTCAGATCCATATCTCCTTGGTAAGGAAATCGTTGATGCTATTCAGTATGACCTTATTACTAAGGGTAACGCTGGTGCATTTAAGTTGATCGGTGATTGGTTTGATGGTGATGGTGCATTCATTGCATTCCCAAATATTGTTAGATCTTTCCTCTTGGAATTCTTGTCCAAGGTCAGAGAAATGGCCAAGTCTGTTATCTACCTCTCACAGACCGAGCCTGAGTGGGCAGCATATTCAAATTACATCTATAACATTCCTATCAATACTCGCCTTGAGTGGAATCAAGAGCACGCTGAGTTTATCCTCGACTCCTCTTTGAATGTGATTCGCTATGCGATGTCAAGATCTGAATTCCCAACAGAAAACAGAGTTAACTTTGTCCCAAGCACTGACGTTGTTAATATTAGCAATAAGTATAATCTTGGTTACGATTGGAATACTGATCCTGCACTTGTCCTTCTTACACCTACAGTCCCTGTTGGTTATGACAGAGCAGAATACAGAATCAGAATCAACAAGCCTAACAACTTTAGAAGAGGTGACATTGTTACCTACATCCCTGCATCTCAGACATCACTACAAACTCTGAATAAACCAGAATATTTTGTGATCGCGTCTGATTCCTCTTCGTGGTTTGAAATTGCAGAATCTCCTATTCATGATGGTAGATTCCATAATTTCTTCATCGATATTACCAATAATGGTGCACAGCAATTTGCTTTGACACTCAGAACTGGAATTACTAGAGCAACCACCACATACGGCACAAGAGAAAACTTTACTCCTCTTGAGGGTGGATTCCTCCCCGCAGACGTGCTTTATGGATCTACCTCCCAAGCATACGCTGAAGTTGGTAGTGTGCTTCAGAATGAGGCAGAAATTATTCAGTCTTACAAGCACTATGAATTGAATAATCTCTCAACCGATCTGCAAGAATTTGCAAATGGTGAGACTCTGGTTGTCCAAGGTAACACAAGTGTTAATGGTAAGATTCTGCAAACAAGATTGCAGGATGCACAAGCAACTTCATTCGTTAAACTTATTAATCAACAAGGCACCATCAGTCAAAATGATGTGCTTCTTTCACAAGAAAGTAACTTGGAAGGCACTGTCACAGATATTAGTGATCGCTTCCTAATCAACGTTAAGAAAGGTGCATTTGCTCCAGGCGACTGGTTCTTCAGTAAGACTGCTGCAACTTACGCCAAGATGAGTGAATACTCCAATAAGTCTGGCGCTATCATTGATAACACTGGCGGTAAGATCACAATGGACGTTGAGACCATTGATGGAGCATGGAATTCTGGCGATATCATTTATGGTAACCAGACATCTTACATCTTGGAAGTCAAAGGTGTTTCTGGATCTAGTCCACTAACTCTCAACTCTTATGTCCACGGCACTAACGTGTATGAGTTGAATCTTGGCACTGCAATTATTGACACTGGTATTACAGATACCTTCTCACCTGGCGATACCGTCTACATGCTGCAAGGCACCGTTATTAAGGAGCCTGGATTCAGCGCAACGGTCACCAAATATGTTAATGGATTGGATCTTGATCCAGGCGAGCCAAATTACGGTGTCCACAAACTTTGGATTGCTAATCCCATTGATGTTGGATCTGGTGAGCCAGTTAGCGCAGTTGCCAATACAATCTACTCGATTGGTAAGTATGACATTAACTCTAACTTCCCAACTATCTACGCGCCTGTAACATCACTGACAGACACAACATATACCTCTTACGGACGTGTTGTTAAGATCGATATCGCAGGTGTTACTGGCACCATCTGGATTGAGAATGCAGTTGGCGATTTCCTTGATAACATGTCTCTCGCCGCTAATGACGGATGGGGTGCTGCTGTTACCAGAGCCGCTAAACTTCAAGGTCGCGTTGATCGTTACTTCAGAGGTTTCGACGGCACACAAACAGAATTCTCACTCACCATCTCCAATGGTGAATCCTACTTCCCTGATCCTGCAGGTCATCTGCTCGTCTTTGTTAATGGTATTCTCCAACCACCTGGCGGTAACTTCGCTTATAACGCATTCTCTGATCAGATTCGCTTCACTGAAGCACCTGAGATTGGATCCGAATTCGTTGGTTACTACATCGGTAAGATGCGTCAGTTGGATGATATCTCCTTCGAGTTTGACTCATTGAGATCTTCCTTCAACCTCCGTTACTTGGGTATTTACTACTCCTTGACACTGACTGAAGGTGTTTCCTCCAACGTTATTAGACCTGAAAATAATATTATTGTTTCTCTCAACGGTGTTGTGCAGGAACCTGGCGTTTCATATGAGATCGTTGGTTCTAGAATCATCTTCTCTGAAGTGCCTCGCGCAGGCGGCACATTCGTGGCATTCTCCTACATTGGATCTGATGCTGACGTGATCGCTGCAACTGTTGTGCCTCCTATCGAGACGGGTGACTCACTCTTTATCGAAGGTGAGGAATTCAACAGAGAGGTTGCTTTGATCGAATCTTCCAACTCTCTAATCACCTTTGAATACACTGGATCTGTTAAGGGTCGTAACGCTGAGGCACTTGCCAGAATCAAGAAAGGTAAGGTTATCGAAGCACTTCTCACCAACCCTGGTGATGGTTATACCTCCAGACCTAACGTTGACATCATCTCCTCTTCTGGATTTGATGGTCGCATCAAGGCACTGAATGGTATCGCACGCATTGACGTGAAGACTCCAGGCACAGGATATGCAATGCCTAATGTGTTGGTTGAGACCACTGTCCCTGATGACTACACAGAACCTCAAGGCACACCTGTCAACGGTGGTTTTGATGTCCTCGCAGGCGAAGGTGCAGAATACTATGGTGGTGGTGCACAGATCGATCCTGGCACAATCGCTATCACATACAACCCTGTTAACGTAACTGTTAACCAAGGTCAGACAGCATCCTTCACAGTTATTGCTACTGTTAGCAATAGTCAGCAACTGAATTATCAGTGGCAGAAGAAGGACTACGGCACAACTGTTTGGAGTAATATCATTGGCGCTAACCAAGCGACATTTAGTACGATCTCCGCAGCGCAGGCAGACGATGGTGATGAATATAGAGTGGCAATCACAGCAGCAGGTGCAACACCTGTCTACTCCAACTCTGCGATCCTCACAGTCCAGACTGGTGCTACTGTCTTGAGCAACTTCAGTCCTGCACAAATCTTTGACGACGCCTAAATACAAGTAAAAAGATGACCGCTACCGCAACATACGATAGCTCTACTAGGACACTGGCAGTTACTGGTGACGGTCTGCCAGACCCCGTGAGTTACGGCACTTTCCCGAATGTTAACAACCCAAACTCTGTAACTGAGCAAGCATTTGCTCATACCTTCTATTACAGAGGTGGGACTTTTGGCATCTCTAGGACTTTTGATGATACTTCTTGGACACAAGAAGGTTTTATTAGAAGTGTCAATATTAGTGTTAATGATAACTCTTTGTTTGATAATCAAATTCAGAGTGGTGATCATCTTTTGTTTGTTTTTTCTGACGGAATAAAACAAAGATTTGTTTATCAAGGCACAACATTTACAAGCTCAGCTGGTAATTGTTGGTTAGCGACAGATCAAAGACTTGATCTGATTATGGCGAATAGTGAAAGTGGAACATCTGGTACTTGTGAATATTATGACCAAAGAAACGGTAGGGCAGCTACTCCTCTTGGTGCTATTGGCATTGCTGCTAACGGGGTCGTTTTGTTTAATCCTAGCGCTGGAAACGGTGGCAATCCTCCAGCGGGATTTAATTGGAATGCACATTATCCCACCTCTCCTGTAGATTTTGGTGATGATGAATGTGGGGGACATCCAGAGCAAACAGGACAGTATCATTATCATGATACTCATTTCCTAGATTGCTGGAAAGCCAATTCCATTATGGCAACCTACAATGACTATTATGGATCAACTCAATACAACGGAAATAACCTCAGACACCCTGATGGACACTCCAAGATGGTCGGAGTTGCATTTGATGGATTCCCAATCTATGGACCATTTGGTTACAACGACCCTTGGGATAACCTCTCTGGTACAGACTCTATGGTCTCGTCTTATAGGGTTAAATCAGAAGAAGCAATAGGTAGACCTGAGTATGGTCAGACCCAAGCAAACCCCCCTGCAGGGTCTCTCATGCAGGACTGGGAGTATGTTGAGGGTATAGGTGACCTAGACTACCATAATGGTAGATTTTGCCTTACACCAGAATTCCCAAATGGCACTTATGCCTATTTTTTAAGTCTTGATGAGAATGATGCTACTGAGGCAGCATTCCCATATTTGATTGGCACTACTACTAGAGAAGGTGTTAATCAACCTGTTAATAATGGTGCCGCAACTCCACCTAGTCAAGGTGGCGGTGGTGAGCAGCAAGGTCCTCCACCAACATTGCAGATTGGTGCTCAACCTCAGAATGTTACAACTGCGAGTGGTCTTGTTGCAACATTCACACTTACAGCACAAGTGCTACCAGAAAATGGACCTATTGCCTATCAGTGGCAGAGATCTACAGACGGTGGTTTCTCGTTTGCAACTATTACAGGTGCAACGTCAAATACTTACGCTGTAACTGCTCAAGGTTACATGACAGGATATCGTTATCGTTGTGAATTGCGTGGACCTCTCGGTGCACCTCAAGCAGCACAAAACTCACCATTGCTGTCTAGTGTTGCAACATTGACAGTAACTGGTAATGAGGGTGGCGGTAGTGGTGCCGACTTCTCCTTCACTAATGCTACATTCGATAGCACAGGTATTACCTTTGATGGCACCTAAATAAAACTGTAGAAATCCAAGCACGATGGCAAAGGAAAATCTAAATATCGGTTCTGCCGCCAACGATGGCACTGGCGATACTCTGCGAGATGGCGCTATTAAACTTAATAACGTCATTAATGAGGTCTACAATGCACTTGGCGATGGCACAAATGTGCAAATCGACATCGGTACTCCAGCAGCGGGTCAAGTTTTGCGCTGGAATGGTAGCACTGCATTTGTTGGCAGTCACTACGACGCATTGAGTAGTAACCTCGATGTAGCAGGAAACCAAATTACTTCGTCATCTGACGGCAATGTTGTTGTTAAACCACATGGCACTGGCGATATTCACCTTTGGGCTGGATCTTCTGGAAGTCCTTTAACATATATTGATGGCGCTGATGGAAAGCTGAAATATTCTGCAGTGTATTCAAACCTAGCAGATCTACCTGATGCTACGACACACCACGGTATGTTTGCTCATGTCCATAACACAGCACATGGATATTTTGCACATTCTCCATCTGGAGAAACTGTTAACGTTGCAGTTACAGTTGGTGTAGATACTGTAGGTGGACAAGCAACTGGTGTTTTCTATCTCGATGGCACAGAAAAACCATCTAACTTCCCATTGGTAAGAGGAAATACATACGTCTTCGATCAGTCTGACGCCTCAAACGAAAATTATAATAGTATGACTCACCCCTTGATGTTTAGCACAGGGGCTGATGGCGACCATAATGGTAATGGTCATTACATGTCTGGTGTGCAATACAAGTTGGATGGATCCAACGTCACCATGGCAGGGTATACTACTGGATTTGCTGCAGCTACAACTAGGACAGTTGAATGGACTATTCCTTCTGATGCTCCTGCTACTCTTTATTACTGGTGTCATCACCATACAGGACAAGGTAGCAGTTTTGCCGTTAGTGATCCTGTTAGATGGAGACAACTTCTCGATGTCTACTCATCTATCGGTGAGTTGAAAGATGTTGACATGGCTGCCAATGGTGGTCCTAGTGATGGTCAAGTCCTTAAGTGGGTTGCATCTGCTAATGCTTTCCAAGCAGCAAATGATGATTCAACAACTGGTGGCGGTGGCGGCACAACACAGAATCTTTTTGAAACTGTTAATGCTGACACAGGCACTACAACTGCTTCTGCTGCAAATGACACCCTCATCATTGCTGGTGGGTCAAGTATCTCTACTTCAATTAGTGGTGACACTGTAACTATTGCTTACACTGGAGCAGCTGGCGCACCTGATCAAAATATATTTGAAACTTTTAATGCAGATTCTGGCACCAGAACTGCAGCCGCTACGGATGATTCTTTTACATTCACTGGCGGCACAGGTATTACGACATCGATCAGTGGCGCTGCTATAACAATCACTAACGATGCACCTAACATACCTCAGTTTATTATTCAAAGTGTTAGTGGTGACACTGGTTCTTTCACTTCTTCCGATGTTGAAGGGGGAATCTCGATTGTTGGTGGAACAAACGTCAGCACTGTAATGAGTGGCTCAACTCTTACTATTAACAATACTGCTGCTGCACTTCCCACAGCAACTGATGGTCAAAGTTTGATTTACAATGGAAGTGGATATGAAGGAGTTGCAACTCCTACAATCTCTTTCCAAATCACTGCTAATGGATCTACTGCATATAGATTTGCAGGTGGTGGCGTTGATCCAAACACAGACGATCCTACAATCTACGTTTATCGTGGTTTTACATATCGTTTTGATAATACAGTTGGTGGTCCTCACCCATTTGCTCTGAGAATAACAAGTGGTGGATCTGCTGTTACTGAAGGCGTGAGTGGATCTCAGAATGGTGTCCAATATTGGACAGTGCCTATGGATCTTGCTCCTGGCACGACATATGTGTATCAATGCACTCAACATCCATTGATGGTCGGTAATCTTACAGTTGTCTAATAATGCCAAGAGTAGTTCCTGGTTCTGGTGCATCGATCGAGCCCATATTCAATAGCATATATGGGGTCAGAGATGTCTATGTCACAAACGGTGGATCTGGGTATGACCCCAACGATCCTCCTAGACTTCGTATTACTAATTGTGGCACACCTATCCGTGAGGCTGTCCTTAGAGCAGTTATCGAAGGTGATCTAGGTGAGATTACTGCTGTTGAAGTTTTAGATCCTGGTGAGGGTTACGATCCCCTCAGAATGGTGATTGATAGTGAAGATGATGGTTATGGTGCTGATGCAAAAGTATTCCTGAATGCTTCAGGTGGTATTGACTACATTCAGGTTACAAAAAATGGTGATCAATATTTTGATACTACTACTGCTGAAATTAGAGGTGGTGGTGGATCTGGATCAGAATTGGTCCCTATTACAGGTTTGTTAACTGGTCTTTCTATTGAGCAGTTTGGACAAAATTATACTAATGATGATATCAACCTTGTTATCAGTGGTGGCGGTGGACAAAATGCTACTGGTGTTGCAAATGTAAATGAGTTTGGTGAAGTTGATCAGATTCTTATTACGAATCAAGGTGAGTTTTTTGAGTCACCTCCTCTCATTCAAATTATTGGTGGTGGCGGTAATGGTGCTACTGCTGAAGCAAATATTAATCTAGGTGTTATTGATCAGATTAGTCTGCTACAAAAAGGTGGTGGATATGTTAATGATCCTCAGGTTATTTTTACAAGAGATACTAACCTAATCAGGACTGCAAGAAATAGACAGTCTTTGAATAGTGTGATGTATAACTTGACTGGTCTTCTAAAAGATGTTACTCCTTCTGAGCAGACCGTATATGTGCAGTCAACAGCTCCATATCCAGGATCTGGAAAACTTTTGATTGGTAGAGAAGTTGTTAGATATACTGGTAAAACTGCAAACTCTTTTACTGGTATTGATAGAGCAACAAATTTCCGTTTTGATCAGAAGGTTATTCTAGATAATCTACAGGATGATCCTGTTACAGGTAAGACTGCATATGAATTTAGAGTTACTGACCGCGTAAAAAGAGTTGTCGAAAACTCTAACAACAGAATTGCTATCGTTTATGACTGGGTGCCTGAAGAGCGTGCCCTATATCTTGTGTTTGAGATTGATGAGCTGGCATTTATTGATGCTGGTAGATCTAATGAAAAGTCTCAAGCAATTAGATTTGTTTGCGGTAGTGCATCTTCATCTGGCACAGGTGTTGAGCCACATGTTTTGATTGAAGCAGAGGGTCAAAATATTGTTGCATTTACAAATCCACTTAGCTTGATTCTTAATAGAAAGTTTGAGGATGATGATGAGGAATACACTGATGAGTTTGGAAACCCAGCCTTTGGTGATGGAATTCCTGATTTGGTGAATGCAAATACAGATTATGCTAACGATACTTCTTTGGACGGTGGTATTGCCTCGTCTAAATATGGTATTGAGGAGACACTTGGTGGACAGAATACTACTCTGCTCCAAACAGGTGATCAAATCTATGATGGTAATGCACAACCTTTGGTTGCTGCCATCAGTGATGCTGGACAACTTGGAGATGGTGACGCTCATGTTTCTACAGCAAGTGTCATTGTCGAATTCTCTGGAGCATCAAGATACTCTGCATCAGAATCGCTGAGTGGAGCAACTACAGGTGTTACAGCAACATTTGTTTCTGTTGCGGAAAACACACCTAAAGCAAATCAGCAAACTGTGCAAATAAAATCAATCGTCAATAATGGTGCAACTTACCTATTCCAAGTGGGTGAAACACTTAATGGCGTAACAAGTGGCGTCACTGCCACTATCAAAGCTATTGAATATAACAGCTTCGTAAGAAACGAGGACGATTAAGTCCCATAAATAAAAAGAAGGTATCGGTAGAAAATGGCACTACTTACTGACCAATTTAGAATTTTCACGGCACAGAGATTCAAAAAATCTCTGGAAGGTCCTGACCCAACTCAGTCGGACCTAGATGCTGGTGCAAATCGTGATCGACTGTATGTTTTCATTGGTCGTCCCCAACCGTGGGATAACGAAAACGCAGCACCTGATCCTGTGGATTCTTTCCAAGAATTCTCGGATGACTATTCTGACATGATCTCTCTTAAGAGAGTCCTTGCTAACGATACCATTCAAGTGGTCCGTCGTACTGACTGGATTCCCCCAGAGCAAACCACTGGTGGTCTGGGTTATGTTTATGACATGTATCGCCATGATTACTCCGCCACAAAGACGGCATCGTCGGGTGCGACGAAGCTTTATGATGCAGACTTTTATGTCGTTAACTCGTCCTATCAGGTCTATAAGTGCATCTACAACGGCACCAGTCCTAGTGATCCTAACGGTAAACCTTCTACTGTTGAGCCTACTGGTACTTCCACATCCATTATTACAACTGCCGATGGTTATCGTTGGAAGTATTTGTATACGATCCCTGTTGGTCAGGTTTTGAAATTCTTCTCGAATGAATATATGCCTGTGTTGACAGATACCGCTGTTATCTCAGACGCTATCGGTGGTGAAATCGACACAGTTGTTATCGCAGCATCAGGAAACGGTTATAACAATGGCACATATGAAAATGTCCCCATTAAAGGTGATGGCACTGGCGGGCGTGTTTCGCTTGTTGTTGATGGTGGTCGCATTGTGTCTG
>CENO01025781.1_pt1 | contig 34664 bp, 35 predicted proteins | sample 530271 | NCBI WGS metagenome assembly CENO01 (sample SAMEA2619857, study PRJEB7988) | marine metagenome | biome: marine biome (ENVO:00000447); feature: surface water layer (ENVO:00002042); material: "saline water (ENVO:00002010), including plankton (ENVO:xxxxxxxx)" | depth 5 m | reverse complement strand
CCTACAATCGATGAATTCAATGCTGAGTTGAATGGGTTGGGTACTACCTATGAGATGTCTGTGACATGTATCTCATGTGATTCGGAAGTCAGACATGTTGAGAAGTTCAATCAGCATGACTTCCCCGTGACCCCTGAGTGGAGAGGTGGTGGTGGTACTAACTATCGCCCTGTGTTTCGTTACATAGCTGAGGAAGGTCTTAACATACGAGCACTTGTCTACATAACTGATGGACACTGTGATCGCTTCCCAGATGAGAAGCCACCCTATGATGTGTACTGGATTGTATGGGATGACGTTCCCTTCAATCCACCCTTTGGTGAAACCATTTATGTTCAATAGCTATGAGAGTTGATATTGCTGAGGTCTTGAAGAAAGACCTGCGTGCTCAAACTATGAAAGCCCAGATCAAGTCAGAGTTATCTGAGTTGTCTGGGTCTATCAAGACTGTATCTGTATACACAATACCCCATCTTGATTATCAAGATGATCTTAGAAACCTAAAGTCTTATGGGTTCAACATACACTTCTATGGTGGGGTGTATCATACGTCCCAATCTAAGTCGATACGTGGATTGAAGTCAGCCGTAACCAGGATGCGTAAGTCAGGGAAAATCACTAACGCTAGCTACAGTAGACTGTGTACTATCTTCAATGCTTGTATTGGGTTCAACATTGGGAGAAAGGTGCAGGAAATGATTGTTAATGATTTCGGAGTGGGTTGGGAAGATAATCCTTTTGCTATCAACAAGGCATGGGATCAACTCTACATATACTTGAGGCAAAAAAATATCTACCGAACCAATGACTATCGTGATGAAGCTGGCAATGCTTCTCTGTTCTGGATACCTGATGATCCTCTTCAAGATATGAGAGACAAGGATACCAGAGGCATTATATATTCTGAGCATACAAATAATTTTTTCAGCGTGAACAATTCACTTGGATCACCTGATAGATGTTGGATCAGGCAAGCATCACCTGCTCGCATGACTTTGGATGAAGTACGTGAACATGTTCAATGGGATTTAGGAGAGGGAAGGAGCTATGACAAACTCGGAAAGAATATCTTGGAGGAATATAGACGAAAAGTTAGCGAAGATCAGAGGGAAGAGGGACAAGAAGATAGTGTTCAATAGAACATTGGAACCAATGCAATCTAAAAAAAAGAAGGGGGTAACGAGAGAAGAAATACAACGTGCTACTGAGAAGTATTTAAGGGAAGGGGGATCAATTAAAAAGATTGATACTGCACCCCACCCAACTGAGAAAAAAGTAGCCCACAAGTTTGATGTCCTTGAGGGAGTCAACGTGGACTATAACTTATCAAACGATATCGAGGATTTTGAATGAACATTTTCCTTTTAGATTATGACCCATACTTTTGTGCTCGCTATCATTGCGACCAACATGTTGTGAAGATGGTGGTTGAGTATGCTCAACTGTTATCGACCACATGGAGATGGTGGGCTGAGAAATGCCCAGTGGTTGAAACCAATGATGGTGAAATCAACTGGACGAAGTTTCCACAATACAAAACCATTCTTGATAGGTCTTATAAAAAGACACACGAGAATCATCCCTCAGCAATCTGGGCAAGAAGTGGGAAAGGTAACTACCTTCAACTCTTACGCTTGTTTGACTGTCTTTGTAGTGAATACTCAAGAAGGTACAAGAAAACACACGGCACATTTGAACACTTTGCTTATGATGGGCATACTAGATTGCATGTTCACTTTGGCAAAACTATTTTTCAGATAGACGCTCCCCCACCTCTTGGGTGGCATCGATCCAATACTGTTCGTCAAATGTTTGTTGAGGAACCTGGGCTGTATGATCATTACGATTTTCCCCAATGTATGCCCGATCAGTACAAGGTCAAAGATAACCCAGTCCTAGCTTATCGAAACTTCTACAAGTACGAGAAGTCTCAGTTTGCTAGGTATCGCAGAGCAGACAAACCAAGATGGATGCTTGATCTTGCCACGGAGTTCACTACTCAGGAAGATCCAAACATCTACAATGAGGATTGCCCCTCAGATATTCAGTGGTTCTATCAGAAGGAGAAATCAAAAGATGCCAACATCGAGAGTTACTAGGCATAAGAAAGCAGGGTATGAGCGTGCTGTATGGGACTCTGATCATCCAGAATATACAACTCGTTGTCCTCTTCAGATAAGGATTAGGAAAGCAGGCAAGGAGATGTATGAGAAGTTTGGTGCTCCCGTCACTTCGATAGAAGCAGAAAGAGAACTCAAAATACTACTTGAAATAGTCTGCGAGACACATGCTATTCCACTACCGCTTGAAGTTCTCAAGCATGCTAGAACTTATTTTGTAACAAGACGAATGAACCCTGATGAGCTTGACGATTGGTTCCATGATACGGAATCAGTCAAGGTCTGCTTGGATATAATTAACAGGATGATAGATGGCTGACCCCTACCCAACTGCAACTAAGAAAGGCATTACTGTGGACAACATTAGAAACCACATAATGTGTGAACTTACGGAATTACCAAGAGAGAAGTTTTACAAGGAGACTAAACTTCTATTAATAGGTTTAACGGAGAGTGGAAATATGCTGATACACCCACATGAAGCATCGATACAAAGAATACGAGAGTGGCCTGAGAAAACAAGATTGCGTTCTGCTGCTGCACAACTGCTCGTCAATAAATATCCGTGTACATGGAGACACATGATCAACTGCTACGGAGTTAAAATGGATCAGCTTGTTGGGGTGAAGAGAGATCCGTGGCAACTAGGATACGAGCAACCATTTGTAGAGCATGAAGGTGCTGAGTGTTGTCAACCATTTATAGACAAGATCATGGCATCAGGTGGTTCTGATTCACTGTCTGACAAAGCACTCCGTCAATGGGAAGTCTGGGCTGAACCCACTGACTTGATATCTAAACTCATGAAGCATTGTAGAACTCAGACACATGTTATCAAGAAGTGGAAAGTCGGGAGAGAGAAGTTATTGATGGAGTATGAAAGATTAAAAGTAATACTTAGACTTGAAGGGTTTAACCTTGAGCAGATGCAACATGAGTATGAAACAATTCCATTTTAGAATTATTCTCATTTTATTTCTCATGCTGTTCATACAAACATGTATCAATAATTAAAATGAGAATGATTATATCACCTAAAATTGCTGATCATTTGTTTGACAGATTATTACTTCACACTGTATGTATCGATAAAAAGAATGGTGTGATCGGTCGTGTCCCAGGTACTTCACATCTGGATATCTACAACATGTTGGTGTCAGGCAGGATTCCTGGTCAGCATTTCCACACCACTGATTCTAGTTACAGTATACTTAAACACATGCTGAGATACCTGACTGTCAAGGGTACTCACAAGGGTTCAACCAAATATTTTTTCGGTGATGAAAGTGAGAAAGGAGATATTATTTTTCACCTTTAATTTTAACTGAGGCTATGTATGATGGATCGCTCACCTCAAAATGGAGATTCAATGTTAGGAAAGCAAGTAACTTTTGAACTAGAGTACAATGGTAAATGTGAGCATGTTCGTGGGAGAGTAAAACAAACTGTTAAACCTTGTCGTCAATACCCAAATGGAGTGATCGTTGTTGACAATGGGAACTTCGTTTATTCATTAGACCCAATCTATGTGGAGATACGCGATGGAGAGAATAGGAGGTTTGGTTCTTAACCTGAAGAAATCAGAGCAACTTGCTATAACTACTGAAGATGGTAGTAGAGTTGTAATACGTTTGGTTAGTTCAGGTAAGCACCCAAGAGTGGTGATCAATGCGCCAAAAGAAATTTCTATTAACAGAGAAAAGATAGTTGATGTCTATGCCTAGGCAAAAAATGAGGAGGACTGGGAAAATGGAAGGAACTCGTTTAACTGTGGTCAAATACAGTCATACTGTAAATAAAAAGAGTATTTATTTATTTCGTTGTGATTGTGGTAATGAGAAGAAGCTCAGGATGGATCATGTCCAACAAGGTGAGATTGTTTCTTGTGGATGCAGACAAGCTGAAGCAAGGATTGAGAATCTTGAAAAGACAAAAGACATAAGACCTGCCCTTATATCAGAAGGAAAGCAGGGTAAAGCACCTGCAAACAAAGGTAAGTTTGCGATCTATCAGTATCCTGGGAGCAAGTTGAATAGAGGTAAAGTCTGTTATGTTAATGATGCAGAACTCAGTCAAATATATCATGGGAATATGGATGACCCGACACAAGTATAGTTATATGAGAGTATGATATTTTATACTTGACAGTTGATTTGAGATGTGTTATACTAATGGTTGAGTTAATGTGAGGAACATTATATTGGTTCAACAACATAGTAGGATAATACAATGACGAAACTGTATAGGTATAGAGAGGTTGCTGAGATGTTGGGGGTCGCTGAACAGACAATAAGAAACTGGGTTCATCAGGGTAAGATACCAGTAGTCAAGTTGGGTTCGTCAGCAAGAGTCTCAGAAGAAACTGTGAACCGCATTGCAAATGAAGGGCTGAATGCTGATACCAACGCCTGAAGATTTTTCCCCAAGAGGGGAGATCATTGCTTCTACTGTTGATCTGAGTCCAGAAGAGTTCTCTGATCTCAAGCAGAAGTATTCAAGAATGGGTTACTTCTCTGCATCTCAATCGCCTGGGTTGCTTGGTATTTATTCTTCAGCGACTCAAGTGTTTGATGATATGAAGAGAGAAGAACCAAAAGATCTTAGTAAGTCTAAGTCTTGGGATAAGATTAGATTTGGTAACTTGGTTGAGAACTGGATTGGGGATCTTGCTTCACGCATGATTGGGATCGATGTTTTCAATGACCCATATATGTTGGGTAACAGACAGCATCCTTGGATCTGTTGCAACAAGGACTTCCATGTGGTTGAGACTGACAAGTATCCAGGTCGTTGGGCTATGGAAACAAAGTCAACATCGAACTGGCAGATACGGAAGAAACTTGGGACTTCAGGGTCTGAAGATACTGTCCCCCAATACTATATCCAGATGCAACACCAGATGCTCGTAGATGAGCTTGATGGTTGCATAAATCCAGTCCTCATTCTTAAAGACCCATCAACAATTCCCTTAGCCGTAGATGCTATTCTGAGTGGGGAAGAAGTTGATGATGTCATGTCTGACGTACCTCACTCTATGTCTTGGTATGTTGTACGTAGGGATGAGACTGTGATCTCTGAACTGAAAGACCACCTCATTCGCATGAGGGAACTCTTTCATCAGGGAGCCGAGCCACCCGTTGATGGCAGTGATGCCACCTCGAAAGTATTGAGGAACAAGGAACGTTCAGGCGGGTTGGCCTTGGCAGATGAAGAAGTCATGGAGATGATTTCTAGGATCAAGATCAAGAAAGATCAGATCAAAACAGAACAAGAGTCTATCAAGGAGATAGAGAACAACCTGCTGTCAAGGTTGGGTGATCATGATGGGTATGAGTATGAGGGGGATGTGGTCATGTCTGTGAAACAGGTAACTTCGACACGTTTTAATTCATCTCAATTCAAGAAGGATAACCCTGTGTTGGCTCAGGATTATAGTCAAATGTCAACTTATACAAAGGTGGAGTATGCCTAACGAAGAGGAAGATATTATTGCTATGAACGTACACCAGAGAATCTGGTGCGTGAAGAGAGAGTTGTGCAAAGTGGGAATATCCAAGGATCGTTTCCAAAAGCATCAGAAGTATAACTATCGTGGTGTGGATGATGTCCTTGCGAGCGTGTCAGCACTACATTGTAAATACAGACTTGATTTCTCATGGGTGTCTATTGACAACATGCAGATTAGGGATGTATCTGGTGGTAAAATTCATATGTCAGGAGTCAATGTATACCGAATCATCAACATCGATAAGCCAGACGACTATTCCGAATTCGTTGCCCCTGGTGAGGGGTTGGACAACGGTGATAAGTCTTCAGGAAAGTTTTCCTCATACGGGTATAAGAACGCTCTGTTTTTCAAGTACGAGATTCCAGTCCAAGGACAGGATGTCGGAGACTATGACCCACGAGTCGATGTCGAGGATGATTCTCATATGGAACCATCAGGTAGTGGTCAACCCCCTACCAATGAGCAGAAAGAAGCATTCAGAGAATTGAAAGCTGAGCATACGGATATCAAACCCTTGCACACACAATGTAAGAGCAACTTGCAGCATGTAAGTTCTCGCGGTGGATTAACGAAGGATAGTATAGATGCCTTCTCATCATCTCTTGATAAGTTTGTGACTGTGTTTAACGCTCAACGTGACTCGTTTAGTGATGAGGACTACGAGAAAATGCTTGGCGTGATAACAAGATCGCGAACCTTTATTGATACTTACTTTAGCCAGGAACAAGTTGGCAGATCGGATGAACCTACATCTGTCAAAGACAAAGCACTGAACATGATAGGAGAGCAACGTGCCAAGTCCAGGGAACCAGTTACGCAGTAGGCTTACGTTTGAGAGTTCAATTACACCAGATCATCCCTACTACAAGCATATAGTTTATAAGAATCCGTTGTTTCATTTTATAATCACAGCGGATGAGTTTGGGTATATTCCTTTTACTATGACAAGATCTGCTGAGTTGTGCTCTCTTACTAGGCAAGAGTTTAGAACCAGACTCAAGGGGTATGAAGAGATGGGGGTCATGACTATCAAGACTAACAAGACCATGAGCCAGAATGGGAAACACAAGATCAATGTATCAAAGATGTTTCTCAATCTAAGTCATGATCTATTCAAAAAGCCTGAGCAGGAGAAGCAGGTAAGCAAGTCTAAGGATGGATACCCACCTGAGTTTGAACAGGACTGGAAGATTTACAGAGGTAAAGATCCGTCAAGAGTTGGTGATAAGATACCTGCTTTCACCAACTGGATGAAATCTGTCAACAAGTATGGGAGAAGTGTAGTCATGAAGGGGACCATAAACTATGTTGCGAAGTGCGAGTCTATGAATATATACAAGAAGCATGGAGCTACATGGTGGAACCCAACTGAAGCTAGGTTCATGGGTGATGAATACCAGAAAGCATCTAGCTCAGACGTAGCCTTGTGGAAGTTCCTCAACTCTCCTGTTTTGGGGAACATACTCAAGGGTGGTGCAAAGATTAAGATTGTTGGGGACAAGTACATGGGTGAAACAATCTTGAGACTGAGGGGGACTGATAGATTCTTAGGGGAGAGTCTCGATAGGATGGGTGACCGCAGGTTTCGTGAGCAGTTTACAAAATGCTACGATGAAGCGAAGTCACTCCCTGCCACAAGAGATGTAATCTACTCACAGTTTGAACAAGAAATTACATGGGATGTCAATGCAGACGATACACCAGGAAGCTATAGACGAGGAGAAACGTCTACTTAGTGCAGTCATTAGTAGACCTGAGTATGTAGATACGGTCACTTCTCTTGTCAAAGAGAATGATTTCTTCCATGCGGGACACAAGATTATATTCACTGAGATAGTTAATCTCACACGCTCAGGCATACCAGTATCTTCCGTTACTCTTTGGAAGAAAATTAAAAGAGAACCAAGTGGGTTGTCTCAAGAATATATTGAGACTTTATCTTTGACAGCCCCACCTATGCCTGAGTTGTTGGAACAGCATGCTCTGTCAGTCAGAGAGAACGCTGAATCAAGGAGACTTATAAGTGTAGGTGAGTCAATTCAAGAAGCTGTCATGGATGGGATGACCAGTGAAGAGGTGATCCACCTTACACAGAAGAGATTGGATAGTGTGATGGAGAGAACATCCACATTCCAGGCTACGAAGTTTGCTGATGGATTGGTTGAGCAACTTACAGAGATGCAGACTGGTGGATCGAAACACAAGAGACTCCCAACAACTTGGCCTTCAGTCGATAGGTTTCTTGATGGGGGTTTGCAGTTAGGTCAACTTGATATTATCGCAGGCAGAACTGGTATGGGTAAGACATCCTTTGGTACGTCTATGATGTACAACATCGCCCAATCAGGAGTGCCATCGCTAATGATCAGCATCGAAATGCCTAGACTACAGATCATCAGGAAGATCATAGCAGGTAGGTGTCTGATCAAAGAAGGTAACATCGCAAACAATGACATGTCTACTGAGGATTGGATGAAGTTTGAGACATGCGCTGAAGAGTTGTCGGATCTGAAACTATTCATTGATGATAAGAGTAGATCACTGTTTGAGGTGATCGCATCCATTCGTTCACATGTTAGAAGGTTTGATGTTAAGTTTGTTGTTGTTGATTATGTGCAGAGAATCAAGGTCCCAACGAGAGATGCAAGATATCTTGAGGTTGGCGAAGTGGTTGATGATCTTGCAGAGTTATCCAAGAGTCTTGGGGTTAATATTATGTTGCTTTCTCAAATCAATCGTGGTGTGGAAGGGAGAACCAGTAAACGTCCTGCGATATCAGATCTATCTGAGTCTGGTAAGATCGAAGAAGCTGCCAGTCGGATCTTTCTTTTATACCGTGATGACTACTATGACTATGACAGTAGGGACAAGGGTATTGCTGAGGTGCAGGTAGCCAAGAATAGGTTTGGTGCTACTGGTACTGCACGTATGGCTTTTGTTCAAGACTACACATTATTTGGAGAACTTGTCTGAGGTAAAATGCTTGACATTACTCATGTATTATTTATTATACTGATGTTTATTTTGCTTAACATTTATATAAACTCAATTATGTCTCGAAGAATATATGGTGCTAAAGACCCTGCCTTTGAAGTGATCCTTCCAGGTGAAGGTAAGGAAAAACTGTACATGATCGGAGTTGTGGTCAAAGGGTACAATCACGAGACTGCTTTGCAGAACTACGGACAGGCAAAAATATATGGGTCTTATGTCAATATTAGGGAAGTCGAAGAGTTTGAAGATGACGAAGGGAAAGTCGCATTCAGAGATGTCGATCCCACAGTCAACTAAGAAAGAGAAAACACACTTTCAGAAAAAGTTGATAGCACTTATGTATGACAAAGAAATAACAAACAAATCTTTATCCAAATCTATAGGGGTAAAAGAGGTAACTGTTGCATTCTGGCGTACTGGGGTGAGGGTTCCCAGTACCCAAAACGCTAGAAAGCTCGCTACCTTTTTTAATACAAGTCTTGATGACTTGTTCGGTCCGTTGCCTAGCGGGAGTGGCACTTAAAATATAACCACCGCACAGCGTTTATATCTCCTCTTTGTGGGTGGCTGAATTGCTCTCCTTTTTCAGTCACCCTTGAGGCAGGTTGCTCATGGCCCTGCTCAGGATATAAACGTGCGTTTTCATTTTCGTTCCTTAGCCCAGGTTTTAGCGAGCCTGGGCTTTTCATTTTTACAGGAGTAATTCTATGTTTTGTCAAAACTTATGTATCTTCTCAGGTCGGCTTGGTGCTGACCCAGAAGTAAAAGAGTTCGATTGGGGTACTGTCCTGAAGTTTGGTATTGCTGTTGACATGCCTCGCATGGATAAAACCACAAACACTTGGGTCAATGAAACCTCATGGGCGAACTGTGAGTTCATCGAGTCCAAGGATAACTTTGGGAAAGGTAAAGGTAAGACGATTCGTTCTTTGAGGAAAGGTGATGTTGTGCATGTACACACACGTTTTCAGAACAAGGATAAGTTCATAACCTTTCGTGTCGTAGACATATTCCCAGAACAAAAACCAAGAGAGGATAGTTCTTACGATCTTGGTGGAGAGCCACGTAGTCAGCGTCCTGCTGTCTAATCAATCGCCCCCTTTATGGGGGCTCTTAACTACATTCGTATAGGAGATATATGGAACGTAAGCAAATAAAGCTGACAGGGGTCAGTCCGTTAATGGTGCAGAGTGATAGATTAGCTAACCCTTTAGACCCACTGTCTAAAGAGTTGAAACAGTATACTGGTAAGAGAACTAAGACAGATGAGGATCATGAGATGATCTATCGTCTGAAGTGGGAAGGTGGACTGTATCATGATGGGACAAGACCTGTCATGCCTGGGTACGCATTGAGAGCAATGATCCGTTCAGGGGCTAAGCTTTCAAAGCGTGGTAAACAGATACAACGCGGTGTGCAGATAGCTCAACCTGAAGTCCCAATAGAATATGATGGCCCAAAAGATATCGAAGGATTATGGGCTAACGAGAAGTTCAGGGATGTGAGATCGGTCAACGTGAAGAACAGTAAGGTGATGACTTGTCGTCCTATCTTTCACGAGTGGTCGATTACCTTCACTCTTACTGTTAATGAGGAGATCATCAACATGTCTGAGGTGATAGAGATCCTTGAGTTGTGCGGAGAGATCGAAGGGTTGTGTGAGAACCGCATGAACTCTTACGGTCGTTTCACTGTTGAGGTTGTTTAATCGGACTGTAAAACACGGGAGATGATTGGAGGACAATACAGCAGAGGACAGCGGACTGGAAGTGAGAAGAATGGATCGGTTAATTTTATTAAACGGATTGGACATCACAGGAGATGATTTGATTTGAATACAGGTGAGCGTAGCGGATTGGAATGGTATGTTTTATTGATTGGAATGGACGGGAAAGGACCGCAGGGGAATACAGGGGACTTGACCGCAAATCAGCGTATCTGAGTGGATGATACAGGATCGGATTGGTTGTTCAACTTATTAAACGGAAAGGATTTGAAATAAGAGGACGGAATAGAAGTGAGTGGACTGGAGATGATCAGAATCGATTTGAGAGCAGGGTAGTGGACCTGAATGGAACGGTTTAACTTATTAAATGGAAGGGATCGGAGTGGATTGGAGATGATCAGAATAGCATTGAGAGCAGGGTAGGGGAACACACTGCATTGGACCACAAATGAAAAAAAGGGAGCACACTTCAGCACAGTGGACCTGAACGGAAAAGAACGGTTTAAATTATTGATCGGAGAACAGATGAATTGACCGAAGAGGAGCCGAAATGAAGAGCCCACAAATGATTGGAAATGAACGGTTTAACTTATTGAACGGAGCGTATTTGAACGGAGCTCATCTGAAGATAAAGTAAGCGATCTCATCAGAAAAGAAAGGAATGTATCTGAGCAGATATAAACTGAATAGACAGGAAATGAGCGCAACGGATAACACTTAACACAAGGAGTTTATGGAAGATAAAACGATGATGCTGTTTCCACAATGGAAACAAGCAGTGCAGAACTTCATCGAGGAAGGGTTTAAACCTGGAGATGTCGTAACGAAAGAATGGTTGTACGAGAACTTTGGGTTGGAGATTCCTACCCCAGAGACAACCACACAGAAGTATCAGCAGACTCAACTGATATACTTAACCATGATTGAAAACTTTAAGGAGATGTTGTTGACTGATCACAAGATTCTTCTGATAGCCAAACGTGGAGTTGGGTATACGTATGTTGAGCCTGAGTATCAGGCATCCGTGGCTGAACACCAGATGCACGCAGAGCTAAAGAAGGCTTTGGATCGATCAGCTACTCGGCTTCAGCATACAGACATTCAGGCTCTGGATGATGACCAGAGAAAGCAACATGCCGATGCAATGGCACGTACAGCTATGCTTGGGAGTATGATGAAGAAGAAACGAAGGAGCCTACGCAGGAATGTAGAGCTCCCCGAAGATACTTGATCAGCTAGCTTCTGCTAATCTTTGATTGGTTCTACGTTGAAGGACTTTGATGTTAGCATTAATCAACGCTTGCATGCGGTCTATTCGCATCTGCTTCAGATCCCCATCCATATTCGGATCGTTGGCGATACGTTGCATCTGAGTCCTCAACTTAGAGATTCTTCTCTGTATTCTATTGTAACTTGTTCTGTATTGAAGCAGAACTCTCTCCTCTTTCTCTAGTTCCATGGCACGCTCTATGTCACCAAGCTGTCTTAGCTCACGAATTGTGCTAAAGGTCTGGTTCATCTCCTTCAGTTGCTCATAGAACTGAGTCGTATATTTAGTGCTTCTCTTTGGGCTATCCATGTCTGGGAAGAATCTTCTTACTGAGCTACCTACTATCTCTCCCACCCCTGAAGGAACAAAAGGTATAGAGTTGAACCCATTATCTGGGGGCTCCTTCCCATTTATCATTCTTACAATAGAGTCACTTGCTGCGAGTACAGATGTCCCTATCCAGGCAAACATTCCCTGAACCGCATATTCTATTTGTACTGGGGACAAGTTCACAGCATCCCAACCTATTGTATCTGCATTGATTCTGGATAATAGCGTTGCAGTCTCTGAGGTATAAGCATTTCTCTTCTCCTCTATATTGAGGTTATTCATACTCAAAGACTCAATGGCTCTGTCTGTGAATGGGTTCTTATTAGAATAGATATCAATGATTGGGCGTAGAAGTTGAGGTCTTAGGTCCATCGCAAATGTGTTCGTCAGAGCAAATAGCATTCTCTCTGCAAACAATTTCCCAGTAGCCTCTTCATCGATCACCTGCTCAAGCATTCTCTCTGCCATAGTGGTTACTGTACCCACCTCAAAGGCTTTTGGTATTCTTATCGCCTGTTCAAATCCTGGTATCTTAAACCAGTGGTAAGTATCACGATCCCACTCTTCTCTTTCTTTGAAGTCCTCATCATCCATGTGTGTAAGATAAAGCCCCAAAGCTGCCATTGTGTAGGCCAACATCGTTGTTGCAAACTGGACTCTTTGGTTCTCACTAACTGCACCTCTTCCTAACTTGTATGCACCTTGTAGTCTGGCATTAAGGAATGGACTCCACTGAGCAATGTACTGAATCATTCCCCAACTTCCTGTGTTGGAAAAATCCATGAGATCTCTGGCCTCATAGCTAGCCTCAAGGTGGGACAATGGGGCTATTCTATTACCATCTTTGTCTCTTCTGTTTGGGTCTGTGAGTCTTTCGTATAAAGCTGCACGGTTAACATTCTCTAGTCGTGTACCCACATCTTCGTACTTACCCCATGCTCCTCTAGCTAGATTCCAACCTGTCTTCATCATTCTCTCTAATCCTGACAACTTGTCTGGACTATCGATAATAAACTCAGACTTTACTCCACTCTCTATTAATCTTCGTGCTCCTTCACTTGTTGGGTCTGTCCCAGATACATTCCCAAATATAAAAGAACCCCCACCTGCAACAAGTTTAGCGTAGGTTTTTGAGTCTTTCTGCGTTCCTCTCCACCCTCTCTTCACATTAGCAAGAGGGTTATACCCAAGTGGGGCCACTGCGATTGACCCAATAGAGTCACGAATCAGGTTAGCTACCTTGAAGTCAGGGTCTGCTGTTACTGCATAAGTAAACCATCGTTTACTTGTTCTCAGCACTTTGTAGATTGGGTTGTCTTTCTCAATCGAGTTCATAGACATCAATGCCTCCAATACAAATGGGTCATTGATTCTATAGTAAGCACGCTTCCCATCTTCTCGTATGTAGACTGTCTGCCCTGCATCTGGTTCAGCGATAAACTCTAGTTTATCATCCGCATCATTTAGTTCCTGAGCAAACTCCTGCCTGTCTCCTTCCTCAAGTGGAAAGCCTTTCTTTGAAACTCTTGTTGCACCACCAATCTTTTCCAAATCTCTAATAGACTGAGTTGCTGCTTTGTTCTTCATCGACACATCAATGAGATGATGGTAATTCATCAACGTGTTGTGCAATAAATCAGCAAGGCCCCTGTCAGACCCCCTGAGTCTCTTAACTGCATCCTGACCAACAAGACTGTCTAAAGTAGCAGGACCATTTCTTCTGGTTGGGGCTTCGTCAAAGACACGATAGAAAGGTACGTAGAACTGGTTTCTCCATATGTCGGCATCCTTCTTACTGACTGCTCCTGCCTTGACTGAGAGATCCAGTATTGATGATTGAACCGCTTGAAAGTCCTTGAGCACATCATCGAACAACTTCTTTCGAGATACCTTCTGCCCAGTTACGGCATTGATTGTAGTCCCACGATTGAAGTTCATCCCTATTCGTATCTCATCATCATTCAGAAACTGTAGGGCATCCCTTGACTTGGGTGCTTTCTTTAGGTCGTAGGCACGATTAGAGGCAACCCAACGTAGGAACGTTTCAAGGTCTTGACCAAGGGGTCGCATGCTTTCTACGAATGATTTCTTGGAGGTATCGACATCAATCGCACCATCCTCATCCATGAAGATATGACCGAGTGAGAACATTGCAGAGAAAGGTCCGTCTGTTGAACGGCTCATTCTTGCTAAAATGTAAGACTTAGGTGATAGATTCTTGAGTGGGGCAAACTTGTCGAACATGCCCTGACGAACTTTAGTCCACCAGTTTTCTCTCCACTTCCCAAACTTCTCCCCTATACTCTTACCAGCATGTGGATCTCCAAACTTCATCCATACGGCTTTCTCTTCTGGGGACATCCAGGTTGGGGCTGATCCGCTTTCTCTCTCAGACCTGATCGGGACATCTTCGTTCTCTGCTATGCTGTACCGAATCTGCTCTTCACGAGATGGGTTGCTTTTGTTAGGACCAGGATACTTAACAAGCATATCCTCTATCTTGAATACAGGCTGGTCTACTAGCTGGCTTTGCTCTCCAAGCATCTGAAGCTCTTCATCAGGACTGAACTTTATTCTCAACCTTCTGCCAAGAGCCAATGCCCCAGCGTCCTTAGTCTTTCTGAAGGTGTCCATATCACCTTCTCTCAGGGCTATGATCGACTGACGAAACTGGTTTTGGTGATGTCTTGCTTCAACTTCCCCAAGAAGAGACTGGTAGTTCTCCATGCTTCTCATTGGGTTTTCTGAACGAGCCTGAAGCAGTGATCTTCTATCAAATATAGACCTGTTACCACGATTGAATGTGTTTGCTAGAAGACGATGAACATCTTTTGCTCTATTGTGTTCATCAGAATCTTGACCAAATCTTTCTTTTGCTGTTGCTTTATTTTGGGCTGCCCACTGATAAAACCAGAACGCAGATTTATCTGTCTTGTCCCCAGTAAAAGTGTTGTAGATATTCCATAAGGACGTAGCAACCTCCTGGTCAAGTGCGAATGACCTACCAGTCCTAAGTCTTATTTCTTCGCCAACCTGAGTTTTGAAGATAGCTTTTCTTTGATAGCGTGGAGATTCTGTATTGGCTTCCAGTTTTTTTATGTAGTCAATAAGACTGGTTCTCTCTTCGGGAGTCAGAGCGCCGAATGATTCATTGACTGCACGTAAAATATCTGAGTAGGTTGATACTCTAAGACCCTCATAATCAACTGCACTAGAACCACCCATGGCAGCATTCCCTACTGTTTGGAAACCATGTGTAAGTTCATGCACCAATGTACTCATAACATCAGTGATGTTGCTTTCTGCATTGATCTCAAAGGTTATGACTTCACGACCATCTTCTGCGAATTTTGATTTTGCTGAACCTGCCGATCCAAGCCTAGTTTCGAGAGCAGGAGTGCCTAGGAATTTAACAGGTCTGCTTGTAGGCATCTTGAATACGATCTCTGCACTCTCGAAGAGATCTGGGTATAACCTTTCGAGTTCTTTATGCCCTACAAAATCACTAAGTCTTATTGCAATAACATCTTGTGGGTATCTTTCAAACCTTGGGTGTGGTTCTGCTTTGTTGTATTTAATCAACCCCTGCTGGGCAAGCTCTACTATCTTTTGTTCTGACTCAAACAAGTTGTCAAAAGCAAAGTCATTGTCCCTTGCCCCAGTAATCCAGTCTTTTGGGAGAGTCTTGAAGTCCCATAACAAGTTACCATCATTGTCAAAGTCGTTGACATGGAATCTCCAAACCCCATCTGGAAGTACATAATACCCACCATTCTCTGATGCTTTTCTTATTGAAAGATATGTGGCTTTATTCAGTAAGTCTCTGATTTTATCCTGAACGTTCATATCTCTCTGCTCTATAGCTTTGCTATAGGTGTCCCTAAGCCTTTCCCATGTATCTAGATTTCCATCTATTGCGAGTTCCCTGCCTACATAGTCCAAGGCTCTTTGCAACTCAGTGGGTACTTGCCCCTTGTCCATCACTATTCCTAGTGAATACTGAGCATTGAAGAAGTCACCATAAGCAGATCGATCTGCACCAAAGTAAAGCTCCCCAGTCTTGAAGGCTCTCTCTGCTTTGAGAATCATGGACCGAATCTCATCAGGCTGTACTCTTCCAAAATGCTTGGATAGGAAGTCACTGATGATCTCAATGACTTTATCAATGAAGCTCTTGTTCGCCCTTCCTTCTGCTGCCTCAGCAACAAGTTCTTCTGCTGCTAATCTGAGCCCATCATTGTCTATTTGCTTGATAACTTTAGCTTTGAGCAACTTCTTCGCTTTGGCATCAACATCAACCTTTCTCTCCGCTATGACACGATCAAGAAAGCTGTTAAAGTCATCATCCCCAAGAACGTTTCTGATTCCGTAGTGACCAATTGATTCGTGAAAGATAACCTTTCTTGCTGTCTGCAAGTCTCTGAGGTTCTTAGCAAACAGATAGACCTGATCCCCTACTAACGCACCCCTAGCATTAGCATTGAACTCGATACCTGTTTCTGCCTGTGCTTGCTCTGGGGTATCGTAGACTTTGTAGTTTAGTAGAGCACCACCTCTGTATTCTCTTGTGAACTGGGCAACGGCTTCATCAACGACTGTGCGATCATACCGACCTGAACCTACTTCAGAGCTTGGTGCTATGCTGAAGAGTGGGGACTCCCTTCTTACCTCTGTCTTAGACTCTGGGTTCTTTAGTGTCTCAACAAAATCAACAAGATTGCTTTCGCTTACACCTTTAATTGGGATTCTTATTGCCTTGATTGCTGGGCCTTCCACACCTGAAACATTTTGCTCTTCGTCAAGGTAAAGATTAACAACAAACTCACCTTCAGTTTCAGCAGGGGCAACATATCCATCACGTATTCCCTGACTCGCAACCAACTCAATAATTTCTGCCATTGGGCTATCTGACCCACCAGTCTTTTGAACAGATTCACCAGCAACAGGGGTCTCTCCAGGATTAACGGAGAAGATTTTTGGTCCTTGAGTATCTGTCTTGCTTATAAACTGTTCCCCAGATAGTGAACCAAACGTTTTCAGGAAAGTTTGGGCTACCGCAACACGGTAGTTCTCAGTCTTATAATCAGCACCGAGAGTAGGAAGTGGGGCATCATCATCTATGACTATAACTTTTATATCATTCTGATCTGCATACTCTTTGAGGCGATTGACAAGGCTTTTTGAGACTGTGATGTTATTGCCTTTATCATTTCTACCTGATTCAAGTTGGCCTTTTTTGTATCTGAATTGATCTTTCTTTTTACCCTTTGACTTAATAAAAATAACCCCATCAAGATCTTCTAGCTCCTGAAGATTAAGGTCATTAGCCATTTTTGCCAGTGAAGCACGCTGTTGAGAGTTCTTAATCCCAAGAGCTTCGTTGACTACGGCACTCCCACTTTCATTGATGTAAGCTACATTGTTCTCAGTTCGCGCTCTCTGCTCTCTTGTTTCAGGTTCAACATCCTCATCAATCTCAGCTTGACCAGGAAGTACAGAACTCTGTACAGGTACTACTGTCACCCCCTCTGCGTCTTCAGTTTCTGTACGAGTTGCTTGAGTATCTCCTTGTGCCGTTTCGGGCTCAGTTGATCGACTGGCATAATCCGCAACAGCTTGTTCATCAATTTCATTCTCCTGATTAACAATTCCAAGTGCTCTAGCCTTAATCGGATCAATCTCATATTGGTCATACTCTTGTTTTTTATCGTTAAAAACGGCAACTTCAACCGCATCCAGATCTGTTCCATCTTTTGTCTTTCTTGCGTCTACAATGTATGTGTTTGGGTCGGGTCTTAATATTGATATGAAGTTTGTAATATCATCTGCGGTAAGACTTGGTTCCGCTTGGTCTTGTTCCTCTTCTACAGTAGTCTCAGTAACAACATCTTCAGTTTGCGCTGTGGTATCACCATCTTCTGGTTCTGTAACTTGTTGCTCAGGTTGTTGTTCTGTATCTGTTTGCTGATCCCCTTGATCGAGCGTTTGTTCTGGTTCGGGAAATCTTTCTTTTAGGTCATTCTGTATTTTTGCATCTATAATCTCACCAGTATCAGTGAGGTAGCCTAGTTCATTAAGGTCTTCTCTTGTGTAGACTTGTTCCTCATCTCCCTTTCTTAAACTGATTTCTTTGAAAGGATTTCCCTTTACATCACGATCCCTTCGTCTAAATTGAGAATCACTCTCATTGTATTCTGTTAAGAATTGTTCTCTTAACTCTTCTATCTGTTGTTTTTCCTCCTCCGTCTGGACAGGTGCTGGTTCTGGTTCTCTCTGACTTGTTTCTACATTCTCATCAACTTGTTCTTGAGTAGATGCTGTTGTTTCTTGGGTATCAGTTGTTGGGGTTACGTTCTGGGCCTCAATAGACTTAGCCATTTCTTTCAGCTTAGCCTTCCTGAGTTTCATTAAAGATCTAGTGTCCTCCCCAGTAATCTCTAAGCCTTTTGAAACTTTGTCATCGTTGATATAGCTAATAAGTTGAGACTTAGTAGCTTTATCTAGATCTATGGTTGCTTTTTCTTCCTGTGCTCTAGCTTGTTGTCTTTGGCTGAGAGGAATTGTCAGATCCTCTAGCTGTCTTTGCCCTCTTTCTCTTGGGGTTCTCTGTGCAAACTCTGGAGGTGTGTATGCCTGATCAACAACAATACCCTGATTCCCACCAAACCTGCCTGATGGGTCACCTGGGGTTACTTTTCTCGCTTCATCAAGATCCGTGATCCCGCCCTCTCCCTCTCTAAATTTGAGATCTTCTAGACTAAACTCACCTGGGTTATAACCAATAAGAACTTGATTGCGAATTCTGTCAATCTCTGCTTGTGACTGCGCTGTAGCCTGTGCAGATCTAAGCTTATCGAAGTAGTCGTTAACTACATCAGAGAAGAGAGGATTATTTCTGTTCTTTCTTATAAAGGAATCGAAAGCTTTCTCACCTTCTGCCATGGCATTAGCGAGTTGGTTACGCATGTCATAGCGTGTGAGGTCTTTATCGACTCTATGGTCAACGTGAATACCTTCACGAACATCTTTAATCTCTTGCTCAATAACAACTCTCTCTGCGGAGTCAATAGGATAGAAATTACGAGTGTCATTGAACCGATCTAAGTCCCCACTGTCTATTGCGTCACGAATCTCTTGACGTATCTTCTCACGCTTACGATCAGCAAACTTCCCACCAGCAGACCGCAAGCCAGAGAAACCACCCCCAGCAATACCACCGACCAAGCCAGCATATGCAGTCTGTCCATAATCGATATCTTTGACGACATCAAGGATGTCTGGGACTTTTTGTGAGTCTGGATCTGCTTCTGCATCGAGCTTTGCTATCTGATAAAGTGTTTGTGATTGCTGTAGTGCATCTTGGTAACTCTCCTGGACTCCTTCTTGTACTACACCCCCTATCGTGTCTTTAGTTACCCTTAATTTATTTCTAAACTTGTTAGGCTTAATGCCTGCCTTACCTAGAAGAAATCCTTTGAATAGCTGACCACCTTTTGTGTTAGCCATGGCAACAGCTATGTTCGTTGGGTCAAACACGTTACCCTTCATAACCGCTTCCGCAGCTTCTAATGCGATAGCTCTCTGTGCCTGGTTAACTAGGTCTTTATTATCTCCATACTTGTTGACAAGTCTTTTTCTAATTTCTTCATTTCTGGAGTTATCATCAAATGCAGATGACGCTTCCATCGCAGCGTTGACCCCTAAACCTGCAAGTATCCCAGAAACAAACCCAGTAGCTGCCCCTATGGCAGAACCTGCACCTGGGGCAATCATAGTACCGATAGCTGTACCTACCTTAGCCCCTGCATACCCTGCTGTTACTGATGCAGCTAAGTTTTCTATCAAGGATGGGAGTGATGAAACAACATCTTGGGCAACACCTAATGCCCCTTCATCTCTTGGGATCGACTCTTGAAGTCCTCTATATTTGGTGACTTGTTCTCTAGCAGCTTTTGCGTCTACTTCATCCCGTTCACCAAAATACTCTTGCTCATTGAAATATTGACGTAACTGATTTACCCCAATCATCGCAGAGTTCTTAGTCATCGCAGCCGTGCGATCTAAGTACCCAGCAACTGTGTTCGATACGTCTACATTCTCAGGCTCCTGCCCAATGTAATGCCCTATCAGACGATTCTTCTCTTGTTCACTGTACTGATCGTCATCAAGAAGTCTTCTAAGATAGAGCTCTCTTGTCTTCCAGGCATCCCAAGGTCTTGTACCTCTTGGGAGAGTATTTAGGTAATCAGTGAGTTTAGACATGCTTACAAACAATAATTACATCGATTTAAGAAAACGAGTTGCGACCCAAGCAACCTGTCCGTCATCTGTTTCTATTCTGGACCATTTGCCTTTTGTCTCTATGACCCTCACTGATGTCCCTTTAGCAATAGTCCCTATTCTTTCGCTATCTGAAGATGGCCCACTTCGTATGTTGAGGTTTCTACCTTTTCTGGTGTTCACCACCATATCTTTAGCTGTTTGATCTGGTAGTTCAGAAGCAGCTAGTTGACCTACTCTTTGAGTACCAGTTGCTGTGCCTTCAAGCATAGAAGGTCTTTGTTGAGTTGTAATTCTACTTGCTCTTCTTTGATCTGTGGCAGTGAGTACACTTAACTCACCATCTCTTGATATATCGCTACCGTCACCCTGCTTTTCAGCAATTTGATTACCACCCTCATTCCCTAATCTCAGGTTTGTTTGAGCAATTTCACTTTTAAATTCATCTTCTTGATTTACGATGGGTTCTGGTAACTTGCCACCAGTATTATTCAGTGAGTTTATCGCGTCTTCTGATCCATACATTCTGAGAATATCTTCTGTTCTTGATGGCTGAAACGCCTCATCAGCCCTTCCGTTCTTGTAACCCATGTTTACAAGAAACTGGTCAAAGGTGCTTCCTGGTCCCCCAACAACTTTACCATCCTGACCCTTAGCCTCAGCGTTATAGCCTGGAGCATTTGGATTTGCAGCTATGTAGTCGTCCGAACCAAAAGTACCTATCTCTGCTCCATAATGAATAGCCCACTGTCTTCTTAACCCTGAGAGCAAACCATCTTTATATTTGTTTTCTATCCCTGCAATAGTAGCAGCCACCTTGGCTTGCTCGATTGCGGTCATGTTTACTTTATCTTTTGCCAGATTAAGCTTTTTGCCCTCGTTCTCAAGCCGAAGTCTTTGGAGTTCGTTAGACATCTTTTCGTCTTCTCTTCTCCATCCTGCTTGAACTTTTCTCCAGTCACGATTTTCTTTGGCAAGATTTTCAGACTGCTGTTTCATATATTGTCTAAAACTTTCTGCACTTTTTGCAGACTCTTCAGCCACCTTTCTTTGTCTTACCTGCTCCTCAAGTCTTTGCTTAGCAAGTCCTTCTGTTACTTGGCTCGACCTTTTTCTCTCTGCCAAGCTGTCCTGTTGGAATTGAGACTGACTTTCAAATCGATCCCTCTCAAGCCCAAGCCTCTCCTCTTGCATCCCAAATCTCTTCTCATCCATCTGCTTTTGATACTCAAAGCGATCCTTCTGTTGTTCATACCCAACCGCAGCAGGGATCAGCTTTGTGATTGCATCTGTGAGAGACTTTTCTTGTTGAGCTTTCAGAGCATCCCGTCTTTCGTTTCTTTGCCTTACGGCTTGTCCGTAAGACATATAAGAAGCACCTACACGACCTGCTACTCTTTCCATAGTGTTAGCAAGTCCCTGGTAAGGGTTGCCACCTTGTAGATTTCTGAATCGAACTGCCATTGTATTACTCTTTATTTATTTAATAAAAGATCCGCCTGCTTGAGCACCTAAACCTGCCATGTATGGGTTACCCCCAGAGAGAAAGTACCCAGCAGCACCCCCAACAAGTGACCCAATCAGATTGCTACCAGATCCTCCTGATTTATATGAAGACTGTAAGTCCATTAGCTTCTTCTGTATTTCTTCCTGCTTGTCTATTCCGTACTTAGAAAGATCCATAGACATCCCAGTAAGCTTCTTATACTCCTGACCAGCCTGACGATCCATAGCATCAGCAAGTCTAAGCTGATTAATGTTCTGAGCTTGATTCCCAAAGTATGTCCCTCTAGAGAACATCTGAGAACTCTGAGCAGCTTGCATTCCTGCACCTTGTAGAGCAGTGCTCATCTTTGTAGATCCTAATCCTGCATAGAACTGCCCTCTGTCAGAAGCAAGTCCCTGAAATGCCTGTGCTCTAGCTAGTGCATCTGCACTTGATGCTGCCCCAAGTCTACTCAGAACCTCACTAGAACCAAGTACTCCTGACTGTGCTCTCTGTATATCCCCTATTCTTCCAGATCGTATACCAGCCTTCTGCCCGATTGTACCCAACTCCTGTCCTGCCATGCCTGAAGCCTGTGCAAACAGTCCTGCTCTTTGCTGATTTTCTGCATCCTGCATCTGCATTGCATCAAACAGTGCTTGTCTCCTAGCTTCCCGTTTTTGTGTAGCTGTACCAGACTTGATGTTATTCATCATTCTGAGAGCTATTGGGGATGTTGGAGAAATACCTCTTTCCGTGAGCATCTGTTGCATTTGCTTACTTTGTGCGTCTGAGTCTCTATCAATCTGCTCAGATCTCATGGCATACAATGCACTCTGTCTGCTTCTTGGGGTAACCCCAGCAGAGTCTGCCATCTCTTGGATTCTACCACGATATGCTTGCTGATCTCTTTGTATTGCATCTGTTTGCCTCTGCAATCCACCATAGAACTCAGAGTCCATCGCAAGGTCGGCAGCCTGTGAACCAAGCTGTGATGCACGCATTGCCTGATCTCTGGCTTGACCTGCATACTCCTCACTTCTTCTATCACCTTCTCTGAGCCTTGACTCTGCATCAGCAGATAGTCTTGTGTACTCGTCCTCAGCTTTCCCAGTAAGCCTGTCAAACTCTGTGGTTTCTGTCTTTTTGTACTCCCCAGTTACTGGGTCTATTGTATACCCAGTAGCATCAGCCAACATCTGATCATATGCAGACGTATACTGATCGGCCTTGTCGTACATCTCCTGAGCACGACCACCTCTGAATGTTGCGGTGCTTGCATCAAAGCCAGACTCACCAGGACGTTTACCTTTTGAGTCCTGATACACTCCACCATAGTCTTCTTCTCTAGCTTTGAGCTCAGCAATGTTTTGCTGTCTGTCTGCTATCGCATCATCAAGAAGTGTCTGCTCAAACCCAATCAGATCTGCATAGGTTCTAGCCCCTACTGTCTTCGTAGAACCGTCTGCGGTGAGGATTGTAGTCTCTCCAGAACCTCCAGCACCCACACCTTCCATGGCCCCTTTTCCCACAAAGAACCAGTTACCATCACTGTCTACATACCACTCATCTCTCTTCTCAAACTGAGGTGTACCATCACCATCATACCACCCAATAATATTCCCCTCTTTATCATTGAGAAACTCAAAATTTTGTGGGTCTACTGTATCAGCGAGTGGGTCACCTTCTTCATTAATGGTGACTGTGTATTTTTCGCCAGAGTTAGTATACCCAGCAGGCACTGTTCGTGTCTCAGTACGTGTTGAGCTTTGCTTCTTTGAGAGAAGAGAAGATAAATCATCCTGATTATCATAGAGCTCTTTTAAAGTAAGAGGTTTCCCAGTATATGCTGATGTCTCAGTTATATTGCTTGTGTTGAATGTAGGCTTTTCATTTCTGTCAGAACCGCTATCTCTTTGTGATTGTTCAATTACACGGTTTACTTCTGCTTGTTCTGATGGTGTATAGTTGTATGAACCATCTGGCTGGAAACCATAATCCGAACTAAAGCTGGTTTCTTGTCTATTGTTTTGATTACTCTCACTCGGAGTATTGCTCTCAAATTCTTCTCCTTTCTCCTCATAACTCCTCACACCAAACTGTGTAGGTGTCCCTGAACCCCCAGCCCTCTTGAGCATCTGAATCTCTTCCTGATTTGCATAGATCAGTTCTTCTTCAGGTTTCCCTTCAGGCTTTATTCTGCGAGGTGCTTTGACCATCGACTCAAGTGCAGAGAACTTTTGCTTCTTATTCTTTTTTCTTTTACCAGGCATAGGGGCCTCTATAATTCTTTGAGTTTTTTAGAGAGAGTTGTCAGCGAGTTGATCACATCAGCAAGCGAGCTTGAATTGGGGTCGAGCGTTGCTACAGAAGTTAAAATGTCAGCAGAAATCTTGCGTTTAAGATCCGCAACTATCGTATCAGTATCTTCTATAGACTTATTCAGTCTGCCAAGTCCTTCTTCTGTCATTGCAAAAGCTTGCCTTACATTGTTGTCAGCAGATAACTGCCCTGTTGGGAGACTTCCAAATTTTTTCTTCATCCTGGTGCTGTCTCGGTAGAAGGCTCAAACTCAAGTGGGTGAGCATCTGTCTCTACTGAGATAATGTCCCCATCCCCACTGATCTGCGAATACTGAAAAACATAACCACCAGAGTTTTCTGGGAGTAAGAACTTCTGTACACCATAGATGCTTTTACCATTCCCATCATACTGAGCATCAAACTGATAGGTATCCCCAAGCTGTTCCCCATCAAGAAAGAAGTCCACAAAGACATCACCTTTGTAAGTAATCTGACATTCACTGACTCCTTCCAGGGTTTTATAGAATCTTACTGGGAGTGCCACTGGGTTGAACCTCAGTATATTACCTGCGTCAGACTTGTCATTGAGAACATGAGGTATTCTTCCGTAGCTCAATGCTGGCAGATAAACCTTTGTCGTTTCCTGTATTTTGCTTGTCGTAAGTGTCTTCTTCAAAGTAGTAGCAGAAGCATCATCTCCATCGCCAACAAGAAGATCGTTATCCAAATATAAAGATACATTAACAGTTCCATTAAAAGTAATCTCGTAAAAATGCCATATAATTTGATCTGAGTATAATGCTGCTGCATCCGTTATAAAGTTGAAGTCAGCAATATCAGATGTATTTGTAGAATTAAAATGTGGAAAATATCCAATATGCCCTGAAGGAAGGGTAATATTCCTTGGGGCAAACTTAGTCTGAGTTGGGATTACACTTGCATTCGTTGCAGATATAGATGACCCATCAAGGCTTACTGTAAACTGAGGGCTACCTTTGTATAAAAGTGTGACTCCTCTTATTATCTGTAATGGTGCATCAGTAAGATTTTGTGCTGTCTTAGCAATTGGTTTTTGAGAGACTAGATACCCATCGTTTGTGTTGCTTGTATTGACAACAAGATAAGGCACTCTGCCATATGAGTTTGATGGGAAATAAACTCTTTGAGTATCTTGTGCATTTGCTGCGGTCAACGTTGTCGCAGATATAACAGGTGTTGTTGTGTTATCTAGATATATCGTTACGCTTATTGTCCCAACAAATGTGATATCATAATAATCCCAGTATCTTAATACTGAATAATCAGAAACTTGTTCTGAAACAATTGATAAATCAGTTCTGTTTTCTGAGTCAGATTCTGCTTTAAATATGTACCCGATGTTACCCTGCTCTGCTGTTAAGAACCTTGTTCTATAGCTAGCATGATTAGGTGCAGTAATTGATATCGATTCATTACCCCCATCTACAGAAACTTTTATTGTTGGGGCTCCTTCATAGTGAGCAAGAACCCCTCTGAGTATCTGCTGTTCTCTAATCATAGATCCTCAGTTCCATAACTTGTTGAGATAACCCTACCAGTCCCTGTGTAATATATGTGTGGTATATACCCAGTCGTGTCTTTAGGGTAGTAAAGCCTTACTGTTCTTACAGATGAGCCAGAGCTTGGTAGATTGGTAGACCCTGAAGTCGCATAGACGGGGTTGCTATCAACTATACCATTATCTATATAAGTATCTACTTTTAGCTGACCAACATACTGGACATCTACATAGTTTATTCTCAACTTGTTGACAAAAGATTCAGCCATCTCAAAATCATAGTTGATCTCATAGACAGTAACCTTACCCTCAATTTTGTATCTAAGGTATTTAAGCAACTCGTAATTTTGCAATGGGAAGTACAAGCACGTTTCTGATGTAGAATCTGTCAGACTTGCTGTAAAGAACTCAGAACCACTTCCATCTGCATAGAACTTAATTGTTGCATTAGACCCAGAAGAGAGTGATGTCTTGTATTTAACAATGACTTTGAACAATGCTTTGGTGGAATAGAAATCACCAAAACCGATCTCACCACTTTCATGAAGTACAGGTAAATCAGAACCTGATCCGTCATACGAACCTGTGGTTGCAGTTGTAGCATTCTTCACATATAGAGTGTCATTCGCTTGGTTGTATAAAGCTCTTACTGTTGCCTTTTGATTGATTCTACTAAAGACTGGTTCACCTAATCTGAAGTCTACCTTCACTCCTTTGTTTGTCCCAGAGGATGAGCCCTCAAATATGTAAAGAACTCCATCCTTGAATACAGATCTTGGTGTTGTAATAGCAGGAAAGCTTGAAAACTTAGCCTGAGATATCAACCTAACCACTCCAGCTTTGTATTCACAAAGACCATCATTAGAGATAAAAAATATAGAGCCCAGATATTTAGTAACCGATCCTTTATTTGATGAGCTCACACCCTGGCTTTGAGGTATTGATGCGATATTGATATTGTCGTAAGAAAAGCCACGCGCTCTGAATATAGCGTTGTCTGTAAATATTACTGCCTCTCCGTCACTCTCTACGATGTTGTTTATATTCCCATCAATCTCATACTTACCATCTTCAGGCCAGCTATGTGGGTTTGCAAACTCACTAAAATACACATAACTACCATGGCTCCCGACAAACAAACCATTGACCTGGACTATGTTTGTCAACTTGTCATCGATAGGACTTGTTGCATCATTGGGTGTAATTAATGTTGACCCAACTTCTAAAGATATATCACTGTAATTAGACACGGAACCATTTGATACATTTAAATCTGCCAACCAGTAATATTCAGCATAATCCCCACCTACTCTGTAAACCCTTACTTTTGCTATATCAGAAGCTAAATTAGATCCTAATGAAGATAGTTCTAAAGATTCGGTGACAGCATTAAGAGTTCTCGCGTCTGTTTCCCCTGATGTTGGGCCTTCGATCAATACTGGTTCTGCCTCATTCGATGTAGATCCAGCTATATCAGTAGTAGCTCTTATATCTCTGAGGTAGGAGATCTTATATTGGAATGGTATGTTTGCACCCTGATTGTTGTAAATATTTACACCTCCAAAAGTAAACGAACTATCAGCAATATCTTGATCAGGAGATGATGGGTCAACAATCCTTCTGTCTAAATCCGCACTAAAGAAAAACGATCCTGACTTAACGAAGTCATTATCATTTGACGATCTCGAATGAGGTATAAACTTAGCGGTTGATGGTAGATCAGCAAATGTGATCATCTCATCTATATTAGAGTAATTCCCAGTGGAACTAAATGCTGGGAGTGATGGCACACCTAAGTTTGATGAAGCTGCTTGTGGTACAAATATTCTGTTTCTGTGAGTTCTTCTTGTTCTTGTAACTGTAACTGATCCACTCCCTTGTGACCCAGTAACCCCAGTAACCGTAATTTCATCTGTACTATTATACCCAGACACCGTTGCAGCCGATACACCACCAAAGGAAAGAGAATCGTCAATAATAGTTGAGAACATGTTCGCATTAGGAACTCCCGTTAATTTATTTGAGCCGTTCCAAGTTGCGGTAAATTGCTCAGTAAAAGCGTCAGCCGTAATTTGAGGTCTGCGTGTAGTCGAGATGCCGAGGTTATATGTGCTCTGCGTTCTATCGAATGTGCCTGACGTAGAGGTGTAACCTATATGATAGACATTTGTAGCTGCGTTGTTTGCGTACTCTTGAAATACAACACCTACGTTTCTTGTATTTGCGCTATTTGTTTCATTTTCTCTAATTCCCCCAGTACCTAGGGCCAGAATCTCATGTCTAAAAAAGAAATATGCTTTTGTTAAGTAAAAAGCTATTGGATTAGAAAGCGAAGATATCCTTATCCCATATACAAGAAGGTTGCTCGTGTCAACTTTTGTAACAAAATCAAACAAATGTTTTATTGGGGATACTTCGTTGCCGTTAGCAGTGTCTATTATCAACGATTCATTAGTGTCTACTTTTGCTACAACGTAGTTTCCTTCCTTATATATATCTTTTACATCTGTACCATAACCGTAAAACTGAGTCCCAGTGCTCACAGACAAGTTCTGAAGACTAACCACATTAACAGTTTCACCGTTACCTCCTGTATTTATGAAAACTGCATTTGCACCATCTTGTCTTACAAGGTCATAACCATTATTTGATAATTGTAACGTGGCCTGTATGGTTCCAAACTGAGTCGCCCCTGAAGCAAGAATATTGCTGTAAACATTAACTGATGAAGAACCAAAAGGATTATTAAACACTCTATCATTTGATGAAGCAACACCACTTGCTTCCATCGTATACCATCCATCTAATAAAGCATTACCACTACTATTGTGTATAGTTTCGCTAGTGCTACCAGCACCAGATGTAGATGGGGCTGATGTTGGGATTGAGAATGTTGAATTATTAAACTCTGACGCAATATCAGAAACAAGGTGTATGGGTGCTTGTACAGTTCCCCAATTATTTGAGTTTACATAGTACGAACTTGATTCTGCTGTATAACTGTAATTTTTTTCAGCAAGCAAAAAATTGTCTCTGGCAGGTGGGTAGTTTGCGCCATTCAATCTATTATTTACGGGGTACTTAGGCTTGTATGTATTAATACCCCCCTGACCATATCGTGACCCCCAATTACCATATTGCTGAGGAATGTCAGTAACGTTATCAGAAAATGATTTAAATGTTTTTGAGCCACTTGATAAATCTAGCTTGGTTATACTTCCCATAGATTTTGATAAACCTGGATATAGCCAAGTATGAGATCTAGGAACGACATTTTGTGTATTACCACCAGAATTAGCACTTGTATATGTTTGTATTTGTCCAGTTGATAAATCCAATTGATAATTTGTTACCCCCTGGACGTTTACTTTAAATGTGCTATCTACTGATGTAACTGTTCCGTAAGCCCCAACAGATCCTCCTATTGCCACATTCCCACTACTGAAACCGCTATAGTGCGGAACCCCTGATGATGTGGGAATCTCAAAAACATCACCTACTTTCCAACCCCTACCTCCATCAGTTATTGTGACACTCTGTATATTACCACTTGAATTCACAACAACAGTTGCTAATGCTCCAAATCCATACTGAGCACTACTACTGCTACCTGGCATTGTGTTCGTAATGGTGGGTGTATTTTGTCCTGAATATCTAGGATACCCACTTGTCCCACCACCGTGAGTATAGTTACCAGAAGCATCTATAAGAGGTACATTATTATATGTGCCTGGAGTATGATCACCTTGATCCGTAAAAGTCCCACTGACCCCAGTTATTGCTCTAGCATATATTTCTGTATTCCCAATAAAATTAGATCCAGAAGTTGTTGTGCCTGGGTTAATTGGGGATATCCAACATTGATGTAATTTTTGTAATCTCCACAAATAAGCATAATTAGTAAAATTTGATGGGCTTGCAACAACATCTCTTATTGTCGTACCACCACCATAACCATATGCCTCAAGGTAACTGACAATCATACATGTGTATTGAACACCACCAATATCAAAAAAAAGATACTCACTACCAGGGTGATTTGTTTGAGCACCATTCATATAAACATATCTACCACTCCCATAATACTGGCCTTCATAATATCCTCCAAAATACAGCCAGCCAGGAGCTATATTCTCTGTAATATTAGAATCCATGTGTACGTCATGAACAGTATTTGAAGCAGCAGGTCGCATCCAATCAGAATAGATATACATAACAGGTCTATCTAATCGTGGATAACTGTATGGATAATAATATGAACTCCCCGTATTATTATTGGTGGTTTCTCTTGCACCGTAACTGTATCTAGTCGGTTTGTAATTTTTAGATACAAAAAGATACTGATCATTAACATGAAAATCTTTATCTATCTCAGTTAGTGAAGAGATTCCTGGTGTATAATTTGATGAGTTATAAGCCTGATACCCAGTGGGAACATCATTGATTGGATAATCGTTTGATGTATTACCTGTGGCTGCTACTACAACACTTACATTATTGTAATTAGAATCCAAACCTACGAAGTAGCTTCCTACAAAAAAGTATTCATCTGCATAGGTTATTGGTACTTCTGAATTTACATTACCTGACGGAGCGTTACCTGTCGTGACATCTACTCTTCGTAGCTTTTTGTTTACAGCATCAAACATGCAGACCGTGTTCCCGTATCTTTGGAACAAAGTAAACTGCCTACTTGTTGTGTGGTTTGTTGCGCTCCCTGATGGCAAGAAATCATAGTTAGAATTAACAGCATTTGAGTTAACTGTTGCGCTACTGTATGAGGATGTCTTAACTACGCTATAGGCTTCTGCTGTACCCCCAGCAGATCCAGAGGATACAATAGAAGAAGAAGGAGTAGGTGGTTGTGAAGGAACTCCGAGATCTAAGCTCCCAACAAGTCCCTGAGAATTACCAGAAGAGTCATACCAAATGCGATCAAATTCTGCATCAGCATTAGAGTATGATTTTATAAGATAGTCTCCAGCCTCTGTAAACTTTTCGGCTGTTGCATCAGTTACGTTATAGCCCTTGAACTTATAGTCGATTGCATCAAAGGTGCTATCGCTAGAATCCAAACCTTTTTGTGGTTTGATCTCTAGGTTAGAAAGGTCAACATCTTCAGAATTAACAGACTCATCAGACTGTATTCTAAACTTGTTGACCCTAGTGTTAATTCCTTTTAAAAAACTTGTTATGCTAAACTTAGCCATCTGGTAGACCTGATTCGTACTTCACTTTACCCCCAGGCCCCTCCAGTGCTGTTTTAACATCTTTTCTATTTTCACCCAAACGTCTGTAAGAACAATGAACCCAACCAGAGTTCGGTCCTTCTTTTGGGTTGAAGTATTCTAATATCAGTTGATCAAACTCCAGATTGTCTCTAATCCAAACTGCTAGATCATAGTTACTGATTCCCCCAATACACTCAAAATCCGCAGCTTCGCCATATTGGTGTTGGCTACGAGACTTTGGGTTGCCCGTTATGACAGCATTCAGTTCAGGGACTCTGAGCCCAGAATTGATGGTTACGATACCATGCGCCTCCCTCACAGGCTGGAGAATACAAACACATAACGCAGTCAAAGCAGCGATGTGCTCATGACTAGGTTCGTTCTTGATCCCAAGCCTCTTCGCTGAGGAAGAGGCAGTGAGTTCTTTTAGTGAAAAGTTCCTGGTAAGCTTCACTTAATCAAATCCATTAATGATTTGTGTTCGTGTGCATCGTCATCATTGACTGCTTTATCCAGGGCTTCTTTGAGCTCCTTTGGGGCATTATCAAGAGCTTTCTCAATATGCTCCGAAGCTAGTGACTGAGCTTTGTCTTTGACTAAATCCATCACAAAGTTCGCAGCCATTGTCATAAGTACAGGTGGTATCATATCATCGACCTTATCTAAGGGTTTACTAAACAATTGTTTCAACCAATTAAGCATCTTCGTCTGCCTTCTTAGGTGGTGGGATTGGATTCTTCTCCTCCTCCTGATGTAAATCGCCCCCACTTTCAAAATAAAATTTTGCTATCCCAGCAATGATCGGGATGAAAGCCCCTATCAAAATGTTCAGGAGATCTTTGCTCGATACAGGAAGCTCGGTAGCACTACCAAGCATAACATGTACGATGTATGCGAATATCGCTAGAGCACTCATAGCGATGAAAAATCTAGCTATGAACCTGCTCACTTGTATCCTTTCATTAACCGTCATAGCTGGTTTTGACGGTTTTGGTGGATCTGGAGTTTCTTTAACTGTGGTAGTTGTTTCTTTAGCCATTATCGTTTAGAGGATATCAACGCTTCTGCCATCCCTTTAATCTCCATAGAGAGACGTTCGTTGGTTTTAGCAACATCTTTGAATGCTATACTCAATCCGTTGACTGCATCCGAAGTAATGCTGTTTTGTTTATTCTGCTCTTTGATTACATCAATGAGCCTCTCGTCCCCCCTAGTATCTTTTTCTTCCCATCGAATTATTTCTTCTTTATGGCTTTGCTGAGTTTTAAATATATACCAACACATAATCCCAATAATAACTGCTGGCAAGCCTATTCTCTCAACCAACATTAGTAAAGATTCTACTTCCATAATACTTTGTGGTTGTGTTGGTGTATGAGAAGGAAAGTGATGATCCATAATCTCTGTAACTTGTTATTGGTAAAAAACGTGTGTATCTATTTTTGCTGTTTTCTTTTTGTACTTACTCCATTTAGGGCTTACATAATCTGCATGATAATATAGAGCCCCATCTGTTATATCTGGTATCCATTTTCCTGCTATCAAAATCCACTGAGCTATCTCGTTAGCATTATTGTAAGCAAGTAAATCACGAGGGCTGTCACCCCTACCATCGCAATACCAACTAAACTGACACCTATGTAAATCAGGATGTCCTCCCTTGTGCTTCCCTTGATAGATGACAGAGCAAACGTTGGAAGGGAATCGAGAGGATTTAACTCTGTTGAGAACAACTTGTGCAACTGCAACTTTCCCAGCAGTGCTCTCATTCCTAGCCTCATGGTAAATGTTTAAAGCCATACACTTCAAGTCATCTGACTTAAGAAGTGTGACTGCACTGTTAATCTCCCAACCCAAAAATATAAAGAGAGACAGCAGTGTTGTTTTTTTGAGATAGGTATCTATAAGCCAGTTTCATTTTGGGTTTCCACCCATTGCTTTTAATACCCTCTCCCCATCTTCTGAAGAACCTCCCTTTTTATCAGACATATCCATCAATGCCTGCTTGTACCCAACTAACTGTTGTAGTTTCACAGACAAGTCTGTGGCTTGTTTCTGTGTTATTTGTATTTCTCTATCGCATTCTTCTAAAGTCATGGCTTTGGATACTTGTCTTTGATTGTTTTAATCTCTGCCTTCCAAGCGTCTAATCCTTGATGGTAGATCGTGTCGAGTTGATCTGCATAACTTGGGTAGGCCAATTGCCTTTTGTCCTTGTATTCATTAAGTCTTCTATATTCTGCGACAGCGAGTGCTTGGGCATCTGCTTCTGCTTCTTCTTCAGGGGTAAACTGGACATTACCTAATCCTGTTATGTGTCGAAATCTAGGCATCTTTTATTCCATATAATGTAATAGTTCCTGAGGCAATAGAGGTACCATCAAATTTAATTTTTACATAAGCATCATCCGTTGTTGCTAATCTATAGCCTGCAAAGGCTCTAGGTTGTACGAATTCATCTTTATTAAATGATGCTATTTCACCTCTCACACTTGTTTTAAGCGATGAGCTTGTGGGATTAAATAGTTTGATAGTTCCGTTAATACCATATCCAGCATTGTTCCCCAAATTTGGGGCTATAGCCAAAGATGCCTGAGCTGTATCTACATAAGGTCCACCTGCTGTAGATCCATCGAAATATGGGTGCGAACTTGCAAATCTATAATCACCACCTGAACTAAAAAAACTACTACTCGATGTTCCAACTTGCATTAAAAAAGTTACATCATCAGCAACAGATATAAGTCCGTTTAAAGAAAAAACATAAGTATTGTAGCTAGTAAAAGAATCTAGATTAAATATCTTTTCTGCGGTGTTTGATGCAGTAAATTTTTCTAAAAAAATCATCGTACCACCAATAGATGCAGGCACTGTAACCGCACTACCAAGCGTAACTGCCCCATTACCATCGCCTGTTGCGATGTTAGTACCTTCTAATTTAAGAATCCCCGGCATTATTCACCTTTTGGGTATTTAGTTTTCACGGCTTCGATTGCTTCCTGCCATGTGTTAGTTCCGTTGATTGCATCCCAATACTGCATGTCCATTTGTTCTTGCCACGTTGGGTATTCAGATGATCGATTTCTGGCGTACTCCTGTGCATCGTACTCTTTTTTTACTTCTAATGCTTTTTGTTCAATTTGATCTTTATTAGGTTTTGCAGTATCAGATTCCCATTGGAAAATTCCATCTTTTTCATTATAGGCAAACCCAACATTAGGTGCTAATCTAGCAATTGCTTCTACTTTAAAATCATTATCATTCATTATGCCAACTCAGTTAGTAACATATAGGATTCTCTATTATTTCCACCATGAGCACCTGCATAGTAATAGTTAAATTTTGTTCCATTAGATCCACCAGATCCATTTGCAAATTTTGGTGTATAGGTTAATGCTGTACCAGCATTTTGACCATGAGTATGTAAATAATAAAAAGTAAGCGTATGGAACTGATTTACTGATGTATTAGTCCAACCATCAATGTCAGAAATCCAATAATCTAAAGATGTTACTGATTCTGTTATTTTTGTGTAGCACCTATTTCCACTGTTTGTATTACTCGTACCCCAACCAACTAAATTCAATGTAACTAAAATTTTGCTTCCTGTTTTACCTACTGTTATTGCTTTATTAAAACCAGTTACTGCTGTTGGCGTATCACTTGTAAAGTCTTGTTGGGAAGTGCAAGTTACTGATTGAATTTGCTGTATGTTTCCCGAAGGGAAAGTAACCCCACTGTCCAAAGACAGAACACTACCTGTCTTGTTCGCTAATGTACTACCACCTAATGTTAATGTGCTCATCTTACGTCCAGGGTTCCGCCAGTTTGAACATTAACTGTGCCGCCGTTGATGTTTAGTTCATGCAGTACAGTTAG